>Ga0190334_1000349_pt1 | contig 24272 bp, 30 predicted proteins | sample 48720478_MG_FD_161270 | JGI IMG/M metagenome (GOLD analysis project Ga0190334, IMG submission 161270) | Hydrothermal vent sediment bacterial communities from Southern Trench, Guaymas Basin, Mexico - 4872-04-7-8_MG | ecosystem: Environmental > Aquatic > Marine > Hydrothermal vents > Sediment ... | reverse complement strand
GACCCTATCGCCAGCAGGTAGTACAGCCACTTCGCACCGAATATCTTCTTCATCTTCTCTTCTCCTTTACGGTTGTATCCCATCCACTTCATGAAACTTCACCTCCTAAATCAACCGCTCAGAACGGCCTCCACTTGAAACTCGCCCCAAGAAGGAGCCCCAGCGACCCTATCGCCAGCAGGTAGTACAGCCACTTCGCACCGAATAGCCTACGCATCGTCCCTCCTTTCTCCCCCTCAGATTGAAGACCCCCGAACGGGAGAGGTCCCCAACCCCGAAGTCTCTCCATAGATTTTCCACCACCCTTTCATAAAGAAATGAGGGGACACTTGTCAAGTCTAACGGACCCCTCCGGCGAGGGGTGTAATACGGAACGGCCACCCGAATATCCGATCGGAGACCGTAGTCGGCCGAGCCGGCGTGCGGACAGGCCGAGAAGTCATGCCCGTTTGACTTCCCAAAAGGGCAGGGATAAAGTTTGCTCAGGATAAAATGAGAGGTGACAGAGTGAGGGATTACGAGATTGTCTACGTCCTCCGTCCCGATCTGTCGGACGAGGATCGCGCCGCCAAGATCGAGCGGATCCATTCCCTCATCGTCGACAACGGCGGTGAAATCGGCAAGACAGAGGAGTGGGGAAAGCGCGTCCTCGCCTATGAAATCAGCCATCAGACCGAAGGATTCTACGGATTGGCCGAGTTCCGCCTGGAGCCCAGCTCGGTGAAGAAGGTGGAGGATCGGCTGAACATCGACGAGGAGATCCTCCGCTACCAGATCGTCAAACTGGACTGATTAGAAGGAGGACGGATGGCTGCCAGCCTGAACAAGGTCATTCTGATCGGAAACCTGACGGCGGATCCCGAGCTCAGCTACACGGGGAGCGGGACGGCTAGAGCTAGGTTCGCGATCGCCATCAATCGGAGATACAAGGACGCCACCGGCCAGCTGAAGGATGAGACGACGTTCGTTCCGATAGTCGTTTGGGGGACGCAGGCGGAGAACTGCGCCAACTACCTCGCCAAGGGGAGATCGGTGGCGGTAGAAGGGAGGCTCCGGATCGACTCGTTCGAGAACAGCGAAGGGGAGCGGAAGAAAGTGGTCGAGGTGGTAGCGAACAACATTCAGTTCCTCGGCGGCCCCCGAAGCCCGGACCCGGGGACGTCTCAGCCCGCTCCGTCCCAGCCCGAACCGGCTGGAAAAGACACGAAGAGCCCAGATGAGGAGGTCCCGTTTTAACCCATGTTTACCAGGCGAAAGAGGAAGTGCCGCGTTTGCGAGCGGAACATAACGCTCGACTATAAGAAACCCGAAGAGCTGAAGCAGTACATGAATCGGCTCGGGAGGATACTCCCGCGCCGTGCGACTCACCTTTGTGCCAAGCACCAACGGAAGCTCGCCTTGGAGATCAATCGGGCCCGGAAGCTGGCCCTCCTCCCTTACGTCGGTGAACGAGAAGCGATAAAGGTACGTCGGTAGGCGGGCCGACGCCCGCGGGACCGGGCTCCGCCGATGAAGATCGATAGAGTGGCGGGATGGCTGAACGAACGGCCAGCCTCGGAAGAGGCGAACATGGCGGGTTCGCCTGAACAGGGTGACGGATTCGTAGCGATCAGCGCGAACTTCCCCTTACGGTTCCGGCTTCCGAGCAAGGCCGATGTGACGGAGGGGTTGTTCTCCAACCTCCGCCTCCTCTACGGGATCGGAGAGCACTACGACCGCTCCCTCAAAGAGGAGGGGTACGGTTCGATCCCCGACCTCCTCTCCCATCGCCGGTTTGGGGGACGGGCGGGGGAGTTGCTGGACTCCTGGGGGACCCCGCCAGATCCGTCGGCCGTCTACCGAACCCTGTCGGCTTGGCTTCCCCCCTCTCATCGCCTCTTCATCCGATCGCTCGGCCTGATGGAGCGAGAGAAGATCGTCTTCTTCGACCTGGAGACCCTCGGACTGGCGAACTCCCCGGTCTTCCTGATCGCAACGGCGCGGCTCAGCGAAGGGGAACTCAAGGTTGACCAATACCTCGCCACCTCACTCGAAGGGGAGGCCCCGCTCCTCGAGGAGTTCATCCGCCGGGTCGGCTCGACATCGGCGTTGATCTCCTACAACGGGAGGAGCTTCGATTGGCCGATCATCCGGGAACGTTTGTTCTACTACGGGATCCCTTTGCCGGAAGAGCCGATCCACATCGATCTACTCCACCATTGCCGGCGCCGTTACCGGGACCTACTCCCAGGCTTCCAGTTGAACATCGTCGAGAGGGGGATCTTGGGTATAGAGAGGAGGGATGACCTACCGGGCTCCCTCGTCCCGGCTTACTACTCGAGCTACCTCGCAACGGGGGATCCGGCGATGCTCGCCCCCATCGTCTCCCACAACCGCCAGGACATCCTGAGCCTCGTCCTCCTCCTTGAGGCCCTCCTTGAGGAGAACGACGATGCTCGCTGACCTCCTCGCCGAGCTTCAGCGGGAAGCCTGGTATCGGGGGCAACTGACCCACGTCGAGACGCTCCCCTCCGCCCCTGCGGGATACGCCTCAATCCAGCTTCATCCTCTCCTTGCCTCTTACCTCGAGCGAAACGGAATCCGCCTCTATCGCCATCAGGCAGAGGCAATAGAGGCGTTCCGGAGCGGCCGCGACGTCATAATCACCACCCCGACCGCGTCGGGTAAGACGCTGGCGTTCAACATCCCCATCCTGGAGGCCCTCATCGAGGATGACGCTGCATCCGCCATCTACGTCTACCCGTTGAAGGCACTCGCCAACGACCAGCTGGGGAAATTGAAGGCGATAGAAGCCGGATGCGGGATCGAACTCTCCCCCCATACCTACGATGGAGACACCCCTGCCGGAGCACGGGGGCGGATCAAGAGGACGGCCCGGATCGTTATGACCAATGTCCATGCCCTCCATCAATACCTCCCCTGGCATCATCAGTGGGCACGGATCTTCTCCAACCTGAATGCGATCGTCCTCGACGAGGCCCATCGCTACCGGGGGGTGTTCGGGGCGAATGTCTCCCTCTTCCTTCGCCGCTTCCTCCGGATCGTGGAGCACTACGGAGGATCCCCCCGGATCATCATTTCATCGGCGGGTATTGCAAATCCGATCGAGTTCGCCCAAGCCCTGACCGGAAGGGAGGCGGTCCTGATCGATCACGATTCCTCCTCCCGGGGAGAGAAGTCCTTTCTGTTCTGGGATCCGCTGAAGGACCCGAGCGGATCGATCACCTCGCAAGCCGCCCGTATCCTCTCCTTCCTCACCGGGCACGGCCTGCAGACGATCTGCTTCACCCGGAGCCGGTTCATGGCCGAGTCGGTCGGAAGGGCCGCCCGACGCCTCGCCGGAGATGGGATCGCCTCGTACCGAGCCGGTTACCTCCCGCCGGAGCGGCGGCGGCTCGAGGAGGGGCTTCGCAGCCGCAAGATCAAGGGGATCGTCTCCACAAGCGCGCTCGAGTCGGGGATCGACATCGGGGGGCTGGATGCCGCAGTGATCGTCGGATTCCCAGGGAGTAGGCTGGCGGCTTGGCAACAGGCCGGGCGGGCGGGGCGGCGGGACTCCCCCTCGATCGTCGTCTACATCCCCTACGAGAACCCTCTCGACCGTTACTTCATCCGCCATCCGGCGGCCTTCCTTTCCACTGGGAAGGAGAGGCTCATCATCCCCAAGATCGACCGGCGACAGAGGGCCGGTCACATCGCCTGCGCGGCGGCCGAACTCCCGTTGAGGGAGGCGGAGCTGAACGAGGAGGAGAAGGAGATCGCCTCCTCCCTGTGCGGGGAAGGGGTCCTCGCCGAGACATCGCGCGGCTTCATCTATCGGGGGCTCGAACGGGCCCATCAGCGGTTCGCCCTCGACGATCTGAGCGGCCAGACCATAAAGATCACCTGCGATGGAACGGTCCTGGAGACGATGGACCCCCTCCGCGCCCGCCGCGAGGCCCATCCGGGTGCCGTCCTCCTCCACAACGGCGAGACGTACGTGATCGAGCGCCTCGACCTGGAGAAGGGGATCGCCGAGGGACGCCGGGAGGACGTCCCCTATCACACCCATGCCCTCGTATCATCGGAGGTGAAGATCCTATCGACGAGCGAGTTCTGCGAATCCGAGTCGAGCCTTCGCGCCCGGGGGAGGGGGATGGTGACGGAGAGGGTGGTCGGCTACAAGACGATAGATGCGGATCGCACGATATCGGTCTCAGATCTCGACCTCCCCCCCCACTCCTACGAGAGTGACGTTATGTGGATCTCGTTTCGCTGCGGAATCCCAGGTATTGCGAATGCCGATCTCCCCGGCTCGATCCACGGTGCTGAGCACGCCCTCCTCGCCATGGCTCCTCTCCTCGTCCTGTGCGACGCTGGGGACGTTGGCGGCGTCTCTTCTCCCTTCGATCCCAAGACCGGATACCCGACGATCGTCTTCTACGACGCCTTTTCCGGTGGGGCCGGGATAACCCCGGGTCTCTACCGATCGTTTTCCCTCCTGATCGAAGCTGCTCATGCCCTCGTGTCGGAGTGCCCCTGCAGGGACGGTTGCCCGGCGTGCATCCTCTCCCCCCGCTGCGGGAGCCAGAACCGTCCTCTGTCCAAGCCGGGGACGATCCTGATCCTAAAGTCCCTGACCGAGGAATGGGGATCCCGATGAAGCGGATCGCCGCCGTCATATTCCACCGATCCCTCGGAACAAGCTACGGGGAGCGGCTCGTGACCGATGCCCGACGCGCAGCGGCGCTCGATCTGATCGAGAGGATCCGCACAGCCGGTCTGGACCGGATCTTCGTCGTCACCGGAGCGGACGAGGGAAGAGCCCTCGAGGATGAGGGGGTGAGCGCGGTCCGCATCAGCGATGGTAGGGCCTTCCACTTCGGCGACCGGTTGAAGTCGCTGATCCGGGAGGAAGGGTTGGATGGGATCCTCTATTTCGGGAGCGGAAGCGGCCCCCTCTTCCCTGAAGAGGGGATCGAACGACTATTGTCGTTCGTCGAAGAGAGGGAGAGGGGAGGACTTTTCAACAACTTCTACTCCTGCGACTTCGCTGCGATCGCGGGGACGAAGGATCTCCCCTCCTTGGAGCTTCCCCGATTCGACAACCCTCTCGGTTTTGTGCTCGCCGACGGCGGGTTCCCCTGTTACACGCTCGAACGCTCCTCTGCAACCGACTTCGACATCGATACGCCGACCGACATCATCATCCTCAAGGAATCCGGCGTGGGGGGAAAGAAGACCCGGGCGTTCCTCGAGTCCATCGGGCTTAATCATCCGTCCCTCGCCGATATCCTCCCCCTCCTCGCCGATCGTTCGGCGCGCATCTCGATCATCGGCCGGGTCAACCCGGGGACGTGGGCGAGATTCGAGCGGGCTGTCGCATCCCGAACATCAGGGATCATCGACGGCCGCGGGATGCGCTCTTCCCCGGAAAGGTCGGGATACCTCCTCAACCGGATCCTCCGCCAGGACGGGATCCGGACCTTCTTCGAGGATCTCGCCGGTTCGGCCGACGGAGCGCTGATCGACACCAGACCACTCCTCGCCGATCGCGGGAACCTTCCACCCGCCGCCGACCGGTTCGCCAGCGATCTCCTCCGGCCGGAGGAGATCGAAGACCCCATATGGAGGGAGTTCACCGCCGCTGCGCTCGATTCCCCGATCCCGGTGATCCTCGGCGGACACTCCCTTGTAAGCGGCGGGCTCCATCTCCTCGCCGAGGCCTGCTGGAAAGGGCGCGACCTTCCCCGTAGACTTCACCCCGAACCATTCGATTGGAAGAAGGAGAAAGTATGAGCGATTCATTCCCTCCCCGGAACCTCCTCGAGGCCGATCCACAGACCGCGGCCCTGATCGCCGCAGAGGAGCGGCGTCAGCGAGAGAAGATCATCATGATCCCCTCCGAGAGCCTGACGCCAATGGCGGTTCGCGAGGCCCTCGCCTCTCCGTTCACAAGCGTCTACGCCGAAGGCTACCCCCGTAGGGCGATGATGGATCTCCCCCCGGAGCGACTCGCCGACATCGACGAGCAGCTGGCGAACTACCGGCGCTACGCCGACCGCCGCTTCTACAAGGGGACGGAGTTCGCCGACCTCGTCGAATCGTTGGCTGCACGGCGAGCGGCCGAGTCCTTCGCCACTCCCGAGTATCCGGCATCGAGGATCCACGCCAACGTTCAGCCGCTATCCGGGGCGGCGGCGAACCTCGCCGTCTACGAGGCGTTCGTCGAACCGGGGGAGACGGTGATGGGGATGGCCCTCACCGAAGGGGGGCACCTGACGCACGGCTCGGAGTTCAACGTCACGGGGAAGAGATACAGGATCGTCTCCTACTCCGTCGACCCGGGAACCGGAAGGCTCGATTACGACCGGATCGGAGAACTAGCGGAGGAGTACAGGCCGCGGATGATAATCGGCGGGTTCACCTCGTATCCGTGGAAGCCGGACTGGGCCAGGTTCCGCGAGATCGCCGATTCTGTCGGCGCCATCCTCCTCGCTGACGTCGCCCACACGGCCGGGATGATAATCGGTGGGGTGTACCCGAACCCGGTCGGATACGCCGACGTGATCTCCTTCACGACCCATAAGACCCTGTGCGGCCCGCGCGGGGCGGTGATCCTGGCCACTGATCCAAAGATCGCGCGGAGGATCGATACCGCCATCTTCCCGGGGCAGCAGGGAGGGCCGCACGTCAACAAGTTCGCCGCCATCGCCGTGGCGCTGAAGCTCGCCCAGAGGCCGGAGTTCGCCGAGCTCCAACGCCGGATCGTGGCGAACGCCACCGCCCTCGCTGAGGGGCTGAAGGAGAACGGGATCACCCTCGCCTACGGCGGGACCGACACCCACCTCCTCGTCATCGACCTGAAGGGGATAGAGAGCGAGACCGGCTTCCCGCTGATGGGGGAGATCGCCGCCCGGATCCTCGATCTCGCCGGGATCGTCTGCAACAAGAACACGATCCCCGGGGATAGGAGCGCTGCCGACGCCCGCGGTATCAGGCTCGGCACCCCGTGGGCGACGCAGCGGGGGATGACCGAAGATGATATGAGGGAGCTCGCTTCGATCATCTCCCGGGTCCTCAAGGGGATCCGGCCTTTCTCCTATCCCGGCCTGAACGGCGAGCTGTCTCGGGGGAAGATCCCTCTTTCGACCCTCGAAGAGGCGAGGAGGGAAGTCTGCGGGCTGCTCGCCAGGGTCGAGCCTGGGATCGAGCGAAGGAGGGATGAGATCCGAGCCGACGGATCGGGGTTGGCGGCCCTCCGGGTCCGGGGAGGCCGATCGAGGGCGCTCCTGAACGAGGCGACGCCATCCGACATCCTCTCCCTTCCGGCGGGGAAGGCCTGCCGGACCTACCTGTTCGACGAAGACGGAAAGGGGATATCCGCGATCACCGTCGGTGCGATCGGTGATGAGGACTTCATCGTCCTCGTCCCTTGGGAGAACAAGAAGCTGGTGGAGAAGTGGCTGACCGGCCTTGCCGACGGGTACATCATCTTCGATCGGGACGACCTCTTCCGGAAGGTGCAGGGACCGGCGGTCATCGAGGAGATAGCCGCCGATGACCTCCCACCGGAGGCGAGGGGCTGGCTGGACACTACCCCGGAGGCGGAGGTGACGGGCTCCCCGATCGGGGAGGTCCTCGCCGGGCATCCGGAGCGGTTCGCCCTGGAGAAGCCGTACTTCATCGGTCAGGGGCACCTCGAACTGTCGGAAGAAGATCCGAGCCGGACCGACTTTTCCTGGTCGGAGGATGAGGGAGAACCGAAGCGAACCGCGCTTCACCGGATCCATAAGGATCTCGGAGCGAGATTCGCGCCGTTCGCCGGCTGGGAGATGCCGCTCTGGTACGGATCGGCCCTCGCCGAGCACCGGGCAGTACGAAGGGCGGCCGGGCTCTTCGACCTCGGCCACATGGGGGTGTTCCAGATCGAAGGGGATGGGGCGGCCGAGTTCCTGAACGTCGTAACTTCGAACTACGCTGGTTGGCTCGAGGACGGTCAATCGCAGTACGCCTACCTCTTCGATCCGGACGGGAACGTCATCGACGATGTGATGGTCTATCGTCGCTCCCGCGATCGCTACCTGATGGTCGTCAACGCCGCAAACGAAGCGAAGGATTGGGAATGGCTGAACGGGGTCAACGACGGCCGCTACCTGATCGATCGGGAGATACCGAAACGGAGGATCGTCCCTCGCGTCAGGATCCGCGATCTGAAGGACGAGCGGGGGGTGATCGACATCGCGCTGCAGGGGCCGTTGAGTCGCGACATCCTGATCGAAGCGATCGGACGGGAGAACGGACCGACGCTCGACTCCCTCGAACGGACCAAGTTCTGCGAGCTGATCGTCTCCGGACATCAGCTGTTGATCGCTCGGACCGGTTACACCGGTGAGCCCCTCGGATACGAGATCTACCTCACCGGGGAGGACGGCCGCTGGCTGTGGGAGCGGCTGATCGAGCTCGGCCGACCGATCGGCCTCCTCCCCTGCGGCCTCGCCGCGCGCGATTCGACCCGGACCGAGGCCGGCCTCCCCCTATACGGGCACGAGCTCGCCGGACCGTACGGGATCGACCCGTTCGAGGCCGGGTTCGCCTCGTACGTCAAGCTGCACAAGCCGTTCTTCATCGGAAGATCGGAGGCCCTGAAGTCCTATCTGAACCGGAACCGGGAGGTCGTCCGGTTCACCGTCGATTCCGAGGCCCGTCCTGTCCGACCGGGGGGAGCGGTCCTCGATAGGAACGGGACCGTCATCGGCCGAGTGACGAGCTCGGTCAGCCTCGGTCCGGTTCAGGTGGGGATGGCCCTCCTGGAGAGGATCGGTCTCGGGGAAGGGGAGGAGATCAACCTCCTAAACGAGGTCAGGGGAGAAGCGGGGAAGCCGACCTCACGATTGGAGAGCGGGGACAGAGTGGCGGTTCCGATCTACGGGCGGATAGCCCCCCGGTTCCCGACCAGGATGCCGATCAGCGACGGAGGGGAATGAGATCCACTCCCTCAGTTCAATCGGCGATCGTCAGGGGCCGGGGGAGCGACGGCGGTCAGCCACTTCAGCTCGGGAGGGAGGAGAGCCTGCAGGGCGAGGGCGTATTCCCTCCACTGATCCCGCTCGCGATAGGCCTCCCGGATCACCTCTTGAAGGAGGGCTAGCTTCACTTCCGGCCTGACGAAGTACAGGTCGGGCCCGTCCAACAGCTCACCGCGAAGTATGTCCGCCGCCTGACGGATCGGGATCCCCTCCCGCTGGCGTAGCTCCTCGAGCCGCCTGAGGATCGCCACCGCTTCTCCGGCAAAGATCAGCCGGTTCCGCTCCCCGCGCCGCAGGTAACCCTCCAACATATCCCCCAGGGCGTTTATGCGCGATCGGACCGCACGTTTAGACAACCCGAGGAAGCGTGCAACGTCGTCCAGCGTGGCCATGGGCCCATTATACGCAAAACCGATCCGACTTCGTGTAACGCAGACCACCTTGGCGGCGACGTGACGGTCCACAGGCCGATGATCGGCAAACCGATCGGGAATGTCGAGTTCGCCGACACTCCGCCTTTCGGCTGGACCCGGTCCGAGTGGAGAAATTCCGGAGCGCTTGTACAGATGGTCTCCTCAAGCTATCTTCTCCGCATGCTCGACGAACGGATCCTCGATGAGGTCTCAGCGGTCCTCGCCTCCCAAGGCCGGTTGATCAGGCTGGCGCCCGATCGGATCACGGTCTTCGTCGGCGACACGCATGGGGACCTAGACGCGACCGAACGCGTATTCTCCCGCTACCTCAGCCCGGACAGGACGATCGTCTTCCTGGGGGACGCGGTCGATCGCGGTCCTCACTCGGCCGACAACCTCCGCCTGATCCTCGAGACGAAGCTGAAATATCCCGACTCCGTGTTCCTATTGATGGGGAATCACGAGGCATACGGTATCCTCCCGTTCTCGCCGGCCGACTTCTGGGAGCGGCTCCCCCCTCTCAAGAAAGAGAGGATAGCCAAGACCCTCCTTCAGCTTCCGTTCGCCGCTTGGCACCCCCTCGGCCTCGTCGGGCTCCACGGCGCCCTCCCGAATGTAGGGAGCGTCGCTGAGATCGAGCGTATCGAGCTCGGATCGGAGGAATGGAGGGCGATGACATGGGGGGACTGGACCGATGAGGGGCTTGGCGTAAGCGGAATCTCGCTCCGCCCGACTTACGGTCGCTCCGATTTTGAGGAACGCGCCGATAGGCTCGGGATCAAGGTCCTCGTCCGTTCGCATCAGCCGAGCGCACCGGCTTACATGTTCGACGGTCGGTGCCTAACGGTATTCACCTCATCCGCCTACGGACGGGGGGAGCGCTCGGTCGCCCTCCTTCACCCGGATCGGAGACTCGGGTCCGGCCGCGACCTCGAACTCGTCAGGATCTGACCCTGTTGCCATTCGAAAAGCTAGTCGCTATCCTAAGATGGGAGGTCCGACGATGGACAAGGAGACCCTCCGGCCGCTTCTGCTCGACATCTTGCGGAAGAGCCCACAGACCCATCTCCATGCGATAGAAACCGAGATCCGCCGCCTGAGGGAGGACTACACCCGGGGCGATTCCCTCGCCTTAAGCGAGCTCGTCTGGGAGCTCCTCGTACAGGGGGTCCTCGCGCCGGGGAAGAACTCCCTCAACCTTAACCTACCTTTCGTACATGTGACCGGATACGGTGCCCGCTGCCTCGACGAAGGCTCGATCATCGCCCACGATCCGGAGGGGTACGTACGCCGCCTGATCGAACATACAGAGGGGAAGGCGGACCGGTTCACGGTCGAGACGGCCCGCGAAGCGGCCCTCTGCTTCACAGCCGGACGATACCAAGGGACGGTCGTCATGCTCGGTCGGGCGGCTGAACACATGTTCGACCTCCTCCTCAATTCGATCCTCGAATCGAGAAGGAGGGAGGGGAAGGGGACGAAGAGGCTCGAAGCGGCGGGAAGGGGACCGAAGGCGCGATACCGGGAGATCCGACGCTTCCTATCCAGCAGGGGGGAGCTCGCCGCATCCTTCAAAGAGCTCGAGCCGAGGATTGCAACCCTTGACAGCGTGATCCTCCTCTCCCGGACCGAGACGGGCGAACCGCGCCTCCCGGTGATCGATGGGGAGCGGGCCCGCGGCTACCTCCTCCTCTTCCCCGAGGCCTGCCGATCGGTCCACCGCCTGATCGAGATCCTCGATCGGAAGAGGCCCGCCTGAGGCGGGGGAGAAGAAAGGAGAATTCTTATGTCAGAAGCTGCCATCGCCGTCTTCGTCGCCATCGCCGGAGGGCTTTCGATCGGCCTGCAGACCCTCTTCTCCGGTGTCCTCGGGCACAGGGTAGGGATCATGGAGAGCGTATTCATCGTCCACGTCGGAGGGCTCACCCTCGCCGGGCTCATCCTCCTTCTCATGCGCGGAGGGAACCTCGCCGCGTGGCGGAATGTCCCCTGGTACGTCCTGAGCGCCGGGTTCATCGGGGTCGCCATCATCGCCTCGGTCAGCTACGCCGTCCCCCGTCTCGGCCTGGCGAGCACACTGACCCTCGCCATCGTCTCCCAACTCACCCTCGGGGCGATCCTCGACCACTTCGGGTGGCTCGGAGCGGTCCAACATCCGCTCGATCCGCCGCGGGTGATCGGGATGGTGATCATGTTCACCGGGACGTGGCTCCTCCTCCGATGATTGAGGTCCCTCCCATGCAATTGGGGCCCCCTATCCACTATCATCGTCCGGGATGAAGACAAAGGCGGAGCCGCCCTCATACACCCTCGGGGAGGAGATCGCAAACAGCATCACGCACGGGATCGGAGCGCTATTGAGCGCCCTCGGAACCGGAATCCTCCTCTATTTGGCGACCCAATACGGTACAGCGATCCATCTGGCGAGCTTCTCCATCTACGGAACGTGCCTCGTCCTCCTCCACCTCGCCTCAACCCTTTATCATGGGATACAAGCGCCGCGTGCCAAGCGGGTCTTGTGGGTGATCGACCACTCCTCCATCTATCTCCTGATCGCCGGGACGTACACGCCGTTCCTCCTTCTCTCTCTGCGGGATCGTCTAGGGATGGCGCTCCTTGCCACCGTCTGGGCTCTCGCTGCAATCGGAATCGCGTTCAAGAGCATCTTCATCGGACGGCTCCGCCGGTTGTCCGTCGCGTACTACGTTTTGATGGGCTGGTTGATCGTCATCGCCGCGCGCCAGATCTGGCTGAAGGTCCCCCACCCCGCCCTCGTCTACGTGGCCGGAGGGGGGCTCTCCTACACGTTCGGGATCGTCTTCTACGGCTGGAAGAAGCTCCCGTATAACCACGCCATCTGGCACCTTTTCGTCCTCGGTGGGAGCATCAGCCACTACTTCGCCGTCCTCTTCTACCTCGTCCCCCGCCCTTGATGAATATGTAAACTTTTCGCCTCAGATCTCAAGCGATGTCCCTGCTTTAACATCGATGTACTCGAACCCAAGAGATCCTCTAAGGAGATTCATCGCCCGCTCGCCGGTACAGTGGCAGGGGGCGACCCGTTTCACCCCGAGGCGCTTAAGGAATTCGGCTATTCCCTCAACCTCTGAATCGGTCTTGCTTCCCAGGTGATATCCACCGATAACGAGGGAGGGAGGGCGTCCGGAAAGCTCGGTCGCGACCCGTGCGATCCTGATGATCCCGGGATGGGCACAGCCAGTGATCAGGACCGGCCCGTCCTTCCCAGCAACGATCAACGATTGCTCCTTGATTTCATCCCCGAGCTCCCCAGTGGACCGAAACCCGGGACTAAACTCGATCGGTTCCTCCACCGGTATCCCGGTCAGCTTCTCATCGGCGATCCTCTTCTTAAAGCCGGCGGAGAACGAGTCCGGATAGACGACGGTCAACCCCTTGTGCAGGGCGGATGAGATCGCGCCGATATGATCGCAATGCTCATGAGAGAGGAAGAGATAGTCGGTCCCTTTAAGGTCGATCCCGAGGGCATCGGCGTTGTGCTCAAGGACGATCTTGTCCCCTCCCGTGTCGAACAGAAGCCGCGTTCCATCCAGCTCGACGAGCGCGGAGAACCCCCAGCCCGGGTAGAGCCCATCGCGGGCGGTCCGGTTGTCGTAGATGATCGTTATCTCACCCATCTAACCATCCTTAGTCGCGTAGTAGAGTCTCCCCTCCTGGACGCGCCGCTCGATCCTCCCAGCCTCGGAAAGCCGGGCGAGGTATTTTCCAACCTCGGCCGGGTTGATCCCGAGGGAATCGGAAAGATCGACCGTGGTGCACGGCCGGACGGCGAGGATGCGCATAATCTCGGCCTCGATCTCATCCTCGCGTATGAGCCGCGAATGCGCCTTCGCCCGGTGCGGGACGACCACGATCGGGATCCCGGTAAGGGAGGCCTCCATCCGGGCGCGGATCCGATTCAGCCTCTCCTCCGAAACGGAATCAACCGGCTCCTCCGGGGGGCGGACGCAGGTGTTCAGATCAACCTCGCACGGCGCGATCACCCCCACCTTCTCGATGATCGCGGAGATGGCCTCATCATCTGCATTCGAGCCGTACTTATCCGACTGGACGAGCATCACCTCGAGCCAGACCGGAACCTCTCGTGCAAGCCTTCCGATCGCCGCCGCGATCTCGTCAATCTCAAACCCATACGCCGGCCTGTCAATCCGTACAAAGGTGTCCTGCTCCCCGGCATCGAGGGAGGGGAGGGCCAGATCGAAGCTCTCAGCAGCGTCGAAGACGTCCGCACGGGTGAGGAGGGAAGAATTGGTGATCAGAGCGATCGGAACGTCGGTGAATCGGCGGATCAGCTCCACCGCCTCTCCTAGTCCCGGGTTAAGCGTCGGCTCACCCGAGCCGGAGAACGTTATGTAATCTATGTGTTCGTGCTTGGCGAGCGCCTCCCGTACCCCGTTCGCGATCTCCTCCGGGTCAGGGAACGGCTCGGTTACCTCCTCCGGGCCGCGGACCTTGCAGCGCTTCCTCCCGAGCTGGCAATAAACGCAATCGAAAGTGCAGGTGAGCCGAGGGATCGGGTCGACCCCGAGCGACATCCCGAGCCGCCGCGAAGGAACCGGACCGTAAATAATTCCCATATACCCTCCTATAGCTCAACGAGCCGGGGGGTCATATCCTCGGAGTCGAGGAGCACGACCGTAGATTTACCGGTCAGCCAGCCGCACGCCTCACCCGGGTTGACGACGAGGGTCTCCCCCACGCGAATGTCGATCTCGTGGGTATGGCCGTAGACGAGAAGGCCGTAATCCCCGCTCTTGATGAGCGAGTCGATGAACTTCGGCTCGTGCATCACCACCGCGCGCCTCCCCGCGAACTCAAACTCGTGGTAGTCGGGGTAGATCCTCCCGATCTCCTTGAACCGCTCGACGAGGTAAAGCCTGTCCCCATCGTTGTTCCCGAACACGGCGGCGAACGGAGCACGGAGCTTTCCGAACTCATTCGCCGTGATTGGAGAGATGAAATCACCGGCGTGGATCACGAGGGCCACCTTCTCAGCGTTGAACAGCTCAACAGCCCTGGCGATCGCCAGCATGTTGTCGTGGGTATCGGAGATGATCCCGAGCTTCACTTATCCTCCTCCAGCGCCTTGAGGACCTCGTCGGCAATCCGGAAGAACGCCTGCGAGATCACAGAATCCGGGTCGGAGAGGACGATCGGCTCGCCCGTGTCCCCGCCGATCCGCGCCTTCAGATCGATCGGGACCCCGCCGAGGAACCTGAGGTTGAGCTCGGCGGCGACACGCCCGCCCCCGCCCTTACCGAAGACATCGATCTCCTTTCCACAATGGGGGCAGATCAACACCGACATATTCTCTACGATCCCGATCTTTGGAACCTCCATCTTCTTCGCCATATTCGCCGCCCGACGGGCATCGATCAGGGAGACCTCCTGGGGGGTGGTCACCACGATCGCAATCTGGGGGGCTGTCCGCTGGGTGATCGTGAGGACCTCGTCCCCGGTCCCTGGCGGGAGGTCACCGATCAGAACGTCGAGCTCCCCCCAGTTCACCTCTCCGATCAGCTGGTCGAGCGCCTTGGAGCGGAGCGGACCGCGCCAGATGACCGGGGTCCCGGGAGGGATCATCGAAGCGAGGGAGACGAACTTCACCCCATCCCGCTCGCTGGGAACGATCCTCCCTCCCTCCGCTTCCGGGACCTCCTTCAACCCTACCATCTGGGGGACGTTCGGACCGGTGATGTCGGCGTCGAGGAGCCCGACTTTCTTCCCCCTCCTCGCCAGGGCGAACGCGAGGTTCACCGCCACCGTCGTCTTCCCCACCCCTCCCTTCCCGCTGAACACGACGATCCGGTGCTTTATCCTATCGATCGCCTCCTTGATCCCCTTCTCCAGTGCCGAGGCCGGCGGGGGGGTCACGTTGACGCTCATCCTCCCTCCCTTTCCCCGAATATCGCGCTTCCGATCCGGACCATGTTCGCCCCTTCCTCGATCGCTATCTTGTAGGTGTTGCTCATCCCCATCGAGAGGTACCGCATCTCGCCGTTCTCCACCCCGAGCCGCTTCAGCTCCTCGAACAGCCGCCTGGTCTCCCGAAAATACGGCCGGGCGAGCTCGGGGTCGCCGAACCGGGGCCCCATCGTCATTAGCCCTTCTACCTTGAGATTATTAAGTCTCCCGAGATCCCGCACGAGCCCCTCCGCCTCCTCGGGGAGGACCCCGGCCTTCTGCGGCTCGCGGCCAGAATTTATCTCCACCAGGACCGGCATAACCTTATCCAGCTTCGCGCACTCCCGATCGATCCTCTCCCCGAGCTCGAGCGAGTCGACGGTCTCGATCATGTCGAAGATCCGGACGGCCTTTTTAACCTTATTTCTCTGTAGATGCCCGATAAAATGCCAGTCTGCGATATGGCCGAGGGCGGCGAACGCTTCAGCGGCCTCCTGGACGTAGTTTTCACCGATGATCCGTACCCCGGCGGAGACCGCACGGCGGATCTCATCCGGTGTGCGCGTCTTCGCCGCAGCGACGAGTATCACGCCATCCGGGAGATCAGATAGGACCTTCTTTACGTTCTCTTCGATCATCGATCCCACGATACCGCGGATCGGGCTGACACACAATCTCCCCGCTCAAATCAGTGGAGCTTTGTCATTCACGGACCATCTTTGCGCCGCACTTCGGGCAGACGGTCTGATAACAAGGGGTCCCGACCCGATGGGCGACCCGCTCTCCGCAGCTCGGGCAGACGCAGTACCCTGACGGACCGGCACCAGCGCGGTTTCCGCCCATCCGCCCGCGGCCTTGCCCCCCTCTACCGCGACCCATTCCGGTACCCGGACCGGCCCCTGCCGGCCCTGTCCCATCTCCTCTCGGCATGTTGACCTCCTAGCTAGTTAAGCTCCCAAGCCTTTCGTGGATCTTTCGCATCGCCATCCCGGCCCGGCTCTTTGAATCCTCAACCGCGCTCTTCCCGGCGATCATCATACGCGGGACCATGGGATCGTACGGAATCCGACCGAGGAGGGGGAGCCCCTCCTGTTTTGAAAACTCCTCGATCTGCGCGCTCATCTCTTCGTTCAGGTCGAACTTGTTGATCACAAGGTAGGCAGGTATCCGAAAGTGGCGCGCCACCTTTAGGATCCGTTCCAGGTCGTGCAGTCCGGACAGGCTCGGCTCGGTGACCAAGATAACCGCCGTTGCACCGCTCACCGAGGCGATCACCGGACAGCCGATCCCAGGTGAACCGTCGATCACGAGCCGCTCCGCCTTCAGTTCCTTGCCCAACTGGTATGCCTTCTGCTTCACCACAGTGACGAGCTTCCCCGACGTCTCCTCCCCGGGGTAGAGCTCGGCGCTCGCAAGCGGACCGAGGCGGGTAGAGGCGGTGTACCACTTGCCGGAAGTCCTCGGGGAGAGCGTGATCGCGTCGGTCGGACAGACATATCCACACGCCCCGCACCCCTCGCACAGAAAGGGATCGATGTTGAAATCCTCGTCGATCGCATGGAACCGGCATACGCGGCGGCATTCCCCGCAGGCGATGCACTTGGAATCGTCCTTCACCGCCTCCTTCGACCCCTGAAACTCCCCCTCCTGTTCGATCTTAGGATCGAGGAGGAGGTGGAGGTTCGCAGCGTCGACGTCGCAGTCGGCGAGGACTTTGTTCTCCATCAGAAAAGCGAACGCCCCGGCGAGGGAGGTCTTCCCAGTGCCGCCCTTTCCGGACAGGAAAAGGATCCCCTTCATTTTCCACCCCCTTCCTGCAACGGTGCATTCTGGGCACGGCGTTCACCCGGAATATCGGAAACAAGCCCCGCCGTCAGCATTCCGTACAACGAGATGAACCGCTCCCTCCACTCCGGTAGGACATCGACGAGTGAAACCCCACGGGAGTAGAATTGAGCGATCTCGCGGTCGAACGGGATCTTGAGCACGATCGGGATCCCTTCCTCCTCGCAGTAGCGCTCCACCCGATCGTCTCCGATCCCATCGCGGTTGATAATCACGCCGATCGGGACCCCGAGCGAGCGGGCGACCCCGACCGCAGCCCTTAGGTCGTGCAATCCGAACGGGGTCGGCTCGGTGACGAGAAGGGCGAGATCGGCCCCCTGAATCGCAGCGATCGTCGGACACCCGGTCCCGGGCGGGGCGTCGAGGATTATCAACGCCTCCGGGTCGATCCCGGCCTTCAGCTCATGGATGAGCGGGGTCGCCATCGCCTCGCCGATATTTAAAAGGCCGTGGCTAAATGGAAATCCGCGTGCCGTCCCGCTCTCGATCACCCCGAGCTCGTGCGGAATCTCGCTGATCGCCCCGACCGGGCAGACCAGCTTGCATAAGCCACAACCGTGACAGAGGTCGTTATATACGAGAACCTTCTTGCCGATGACCGCAATGGCGTTGAACTCGCACGCCTCGGCGCAGTTTCCGCACCGAGTGCAGAGATGCTCATCGACCTTGGGGAGGAGTTTTTCTACCGACTTCCTCTGCCCGATCTGGGGCTTCAGGAAGATGTGGGCGTTCGGTTCCTCGACGTCGCAATCGAGGAACTGCACCGGATGATCGTCGGCAAGGGCGAGCGCGAGGTTCGTCGCCACGGTGGTCTTCCCGGTCCCGCCCTTCCCGCTCGCGACCGTGATCTTCATCTTCCATGTCCTCTCCCGCTCGGCCCGTCGGCGCGGGGGAGCTTCCCCTCCTTGTAGGCGGCGATCGCATCGGCGACCGTCCCCTCCGCCCCGACGTAGATCTCGGCCCCGGCAGCGACCAGGCCCCGGTAGGCGTTCGGGCCGACGCTTCCGGTGATCACCGTCTTGGCCCCGTTCTCGGCCACGATCCTCGCCGCCTGGACCCCGGCCCCGTGCGCCCCTGGAGAGTTGGGGATAGCATGAAGCTCACCGGTCTTAGGGTCATGAAACAGGAAGTAAGCCGCCCGGCCGAAGCTCAGGTCGATATCATCACCGAGCGACGGACCCTTCGCCGTTATGCAGAGCCTCACTTCGCCCCCTTCTCCAACCGGTCGAGCCGCTCTGTGATCTCATCGAGCTTATCCGTCAGCTTCCGCAGCTCATCGGCTAGATCGCTCGCGTCGACCGCCGGTCCGGGTGGAGGCGGTGGGGGAGGAGGTGTCATCATCCCTATACCCATGCCGCGGCCCATACCCATCCCTCGGCCCATTCCACGCCCCATTCCCCGGCCCATGAACGCGCCGGTGGCTGGGGAAGTAGTCGGGGTCAAGCGGCCAGCGGCGAGCTCGAGGACCTGCTCCTTCACCGTACCCTGGGTCTGCACCAGCTGTACCCCGGCTTGGGAGAGGACGTTCGATGCGTTCGGCCCGAACGAGCCGGCGACGACGGCCTCCGCCCCCTCGTTGACCACAAGCTGCGCCGCCTGAATCCCGGCCCCGCCCACCGCCCCGGCGTACGGGTTCTGTATCACCTTATGGGAGACGATCTCTCCTCCTTCCACATCTAGGACGGTAAACGTCGGGCACCTCCCGAACACCGGGGAGACCGTGTCGTCGAGTCCGCCGCGGTTCGTCGCTGCGACAATCCTCATCTAACCGCCTCCTTAGACCTGTTCAGTCTGATATGGAGCCACCGGATAAGGGTAGGTCCGGTAGCCACCGTAGCTGGGAGCCCGACCGTAACCCGTCCACCCCGGATAGGCGCCGCCGTACACCCCGGTCCACCACCATCCTCGGGGTAGCCAGGGAAAGTTCCGGCAGTAAGGGTAGGGGTTCCCAGGCCAAGCGTACGCGCCGCGTCCCCGGCCGTACACCCCGCGGCCCCGTCCCATCCCGTACCCGCGTCCGAACCATCCACCGCGCATCGCGATCACGCTCCTTTCTCCAGCTCTTCCAGCCGCTTGGCGAGCGCTTCAAGCTGCCGCTCGAGTGCCTCCTTTTGCGCCTTCAACGCCTGTAGTTCCTGGTCACGGGACAGGGGCGCGCCGCCGTAATACGGCCATCCCCCGACTGTTCCAGTCGGGGAGCCGATCCACTTGGCAAACTGCCCGAGCTGCCCGGTCGCCTGCAGATACTGGGCCCCGGGCGGCATCCCTCCCCAGCCCGGGGAGTAGCCGAATCGCATCCAGCCCGGCATCCCCGTAAGGTAGAACATGTTTCGATGTCCGTATCCACCCATGATCCCACCTCCTGTGAAGAGAAGACTCGACGTAGTATTATAAGCATATGCACAAAAAACGCAACGCCGCGTTGCCAGAACGCGGGGGAGCACCGTAGACTGTAGAAGGTGACCGGTAGGAGGGGAGATGCCGCGCAACAAGAAGCCGCGCTATTGCCGAGAATTCGGGGGCTTTGACCTGTTCAAGCCCTCGGGGATCCCCCTCTCCCAACTCGAGCTCGTCGAGATCGACCTCGATGAGCTCGAGGCGATGCGGCTCTGCGACCTCGAAGGGCTCCACCAGGAACAGGCGGCAGAGGCGATGAAGGTTTCGCGCGGTACGGTCCAACGCCTGCTGCAATCCGGTCGGATGAAGCTCCTCGACGTGATCTTCCACGGGAAGGGGCTCGTCGTCCGGGAGTGCGATCACGTGTTCATCCGTCCCCGCGGGCAAGGCCGTCATCGCCACGGGAGGAGACCGTATCACGAACCCCAGTAAGATTCAGGTATAATCGAAATTCGCGCTAGAAAAGCCGCACCATACCTGGAGGAGAGATGGCCGACAATACGACGATGGAGAAGATCGTCGCTCTGTGTAAACGACGGGGATTCATATTCCAATCGAGTGAGATCTACGGCGGGATCGGCGGATTCTGGGATTACGGCCCGCTTGGGGTCGAGCTGAAGCGGAACATCAAGGAGGCATGGTGGCGCGACATGGTGGCCGGACACGACGACACGCAGGCCCCGCCGAACGCCCCATCGGCCTACGCGATGGTCGGCCTCGACACATCGATCATCATGCACCCGCAGGTCTGGAAGGCGAGCGGGCACTACGACCAGTTCTACGACCTGTTCGTCGATTGCCGGACGTGCAAGGCCCGGTTCCGCGCCGACCAGCTCGGCGAATACCCCTGCCCGCGGAAGCCGAGCAGACGCGCCGGAGAAGGGGAAGACTGCGACCTGACCGAGCCGCGCGAGTTCAACCTGATGTTCAAGACCTACGTCGGCGCTCTGATCGATCCGACCGCCGAGGCCTACCTGAGGCCGGAAACCGCTCAGGGGATCTTCGTCAACTTCAAGAACGTCCTCTCCACAACGAGGGTGAAGATCCCGTTCGGGATCGCCCAGATCGGAAAGTCGTTCCGGAACGAGATCACCCCCCGGAACTTCACGTTCCGCTCCCGCGAGTTCGAACAGATGGAGATCGAGTTCTTCTGCTCTCCCGAGGAGTCCGAGGACTGGTACTCCTACTGGCGGGACCGGCGCCTCGACTGGTACACCTCCCTCGGGCTGAGAAGCGACAACCTCAGGCTCCGTGAGCACGAGCCGGCCGAGCGGGCGCATTACTCGTGCGGGACGGCGGACATCGAGTACGCTTTCCCTTTCCTCCCCGAGGGAGAATTCGGAGAGCTAGAAGGGGTATCACACCGGGGGGATTTCGACCTTAGGAGCCATATGGAGGGGAAGCTGATCCGGGATGGGGACGAACTCGTCGTCGAGCTTGACGAGGAGGGCAAACCGCGCTATCCGGGGAGCGGTAAGGACCTCTCCTACTTCGACGAGGCGACGAAGCGGAAGTTCATCCCGCACGTGATCGAACCGTCGGCCGGGGCCGATCGGACGGCGCTCGCCTTCCTGTGCGAGGCGTACGACGAGGACGCGATCCCCGACGAGAAAGGGACCCTCCAAGAGCGGGTCGTCCTCCGCCTCCATCCCCGGATCGCCCCGATCAAAGTCGCCGTCTTCCCACTCGTGAAGAAGGACGGGATGCCCGAGATCGCCGCCTCGATCTACCGGGAGCTTAAGAAGCGCTGGAACGTGTTCTATGACGAGAAGGGTTCGATCGGCCGCCGCTACCGCCGGCAGGATGAGTCGGGGACCCCGTTCTGCATCACCGTCGATTCCCAGACCCTAGCCGACGACACCGTCACCCTCCGCGACCGGGACACGACGAAGCAGGAGCGGGTCAGGATCGATGACCTCGATGGGGTTATCGGAGAGCGGTTGACCGCGAACTAATCGAACAGGCCGACGAACAGCCCGAGGCCGGCCGATATCGCACCGGCGATCGCCGGTGTCCCGATCCAGCCGAACAGGACGCGGACGAGGACGCGGCCGTCGATCGTCTTCACACCCTTGACCAGGCCGATCCCGAGGACCGCCCCGACGACCGCCTGGGAGGCGGAGACCGGGACCCCGATCAGGGCGTAGACGTTGAGGGTTATCGCCTCTGCCAGAACGACGATCAGTGCGGTCAGGTGATCGAGGGAGACGATCCTGTTCCCGACAGTGCGGACCACCCGACGGCTGAAGGTAAGGATCCCCGCGCCGATCGCCAGCGCTCCGATCAGGGCGGCGAGAAACGGGGAGACGACTCCGGCGCCGACGTATACACCGGTCACGTTGGCGACGTTATTCGCCCCGAGGGAATAGGCGCTGTAGCAGGTCACGAGGATCAACCCGACCCGGATCACCGAGTTGCGCGTCACCAGCCGCGCCGGGAGCGCACGCGGGAACATGATGAGGAGCTTGTACGGTATGAACGCGGCGATCATCCCCCCCAGAGGGGTCAGAACCCAAGAGACGAAGATCTTCACGAGCGGCTGGAATGAGACGCCGCCGGCGATCAGGGCCGCTCCGACGATCGCCCCGACGACCGCCTGGGTGCTCGATACCGGAAGGCCGAGGAACGTCATCAACGTGACGGTGAGGCCGGCGGCGACCATGATTAGGAAACTCGAGATTAAGGTCTGCGCCCCGATCGCCTCGTAGGCAGCGAACCCCCGGCTCCCCACGGTCACGGCGCCGACCAGTACGAACGCAGCCGCGACGCTCGCCGCCGTCCAGAACCTGAGTGCTGCGCTCGCCACTATCGGGCCGAACAGGTTCGCGGCGTCGTTAGCGCCGAGCGACCATCCCATGAATAGACCAGCGATCAATGTCCACATAGCTTCGTTCTCTACCGATCGATTGAATTCCTAGACTATAGGGGTTCCGGTCGCCCGCGCAAGGATTTCGTAGAAGTCTTGATTTAGATTTAATCTGAAAGTATACTTGTTCTATGAACGCTGATGAAGAACGCTCTTCACGGCTGAGGGAGCTCGGACTGACACCGACGATTCAGCGGCTGGCAGTGTTGGAGTACCTCGACAACACCGATGAACACCCGACCGCGGACAAGGTATACACCGCGATTCGGGAGAGATTCCCGACGATATCGCGAGCCACGGTCTACAACACCCTCGCTCTGTTGACCAAATCCGAAGCAATCGTTAGATTGACGATCGATCCGGCCGCCTCGCGCTACGACGCCGCAGACTCTCCGCATGCTCATTTTTTCTGTCGAATCTGTCGCAACGTGTACGACATCGATCTACCTCAAGGTTCCCCTTCCCTATCCGTAGCCGACGGCCACAGAATAAAAGCGGTGCAGACCTACGCATACGGAATATGCGCGGCTTGCCTGAAGAGACACAAGGAGGAGAAGGATGCCTGAGCTTCCCGAGGTGCAGACGATCGTCCGCGGGCTGCGCGAGGAGATCACCGGGGCGCAGATCGAGAAGCTTCAGGTGATCGATCCGCGGATCTCCCTTCCCGAGAAGAAGATCATCGGGAAGAGGATCTCCGCCATCGAACGCAGGGGAAAATACATAGTCTTCAAGCTCTCCCCGAGCGGGTCGCTCATCTTCCACCTGCGCATGTCGGGGCGGCTCCTCCGGGTCTGCGCCGAGGGGGAGGGGCGCTACTCCCGCCTCGTCCTCCACCTCGATTCCGGGGTCCTCAGATTCGTCAACCCGCGCCGGCTGGGGACGGTCGAGTATTCCGCGAACGGATTCCCCCATGAACTGGGGGTAGAACCGCTCTCCGAGGCGTTCACGCCCCGCCGTCTTCGGGGGCTCCTCAAGGGGAGCCGGAGTCCGGTCAAGACCTTCCTCATGGACCAGCGGAAGATCGCCGGGCTGGGGAACATCTACGCCGCAGAGGCGCTCTGGCGGGCGCGGATCGACCCAAGGCGGCCGGCGAACACCCTCACCCCCAAGGAGGGGCACGCCCTCCACTCCGGCATCGTAACCGTGCTCAAAGAGGCGATAGAACATATGGGGACCACCTTCTCCGACTATAGGACCGCGGATGGAACGGAAGGAGGGTTTCAGGACTTTCTCGCGGTCTACGGGAAGGATGGCGAACCCTGCTCCCGCTGCGGAACGAAAATCGAACGGATCAAGCAGGGGGGAAGGTCGACCTACCTGTGCCCCGGCTGCCAAAGATGAGACGAAGGACAACTTACAGAAGGAGGAATCAACTATGAAACTTAAGGGGACGAAGACGGAGAAGAACCTGCTGGCCGCTTTCGCCGGTGAGTCGCAGGCGCGGAACCGCTACACCTACTTCGCCAGCCAGGCGAAGAAGGACGGGTTCGTGCAGATCCAGGCGATCTTCGAGGAGACGGCGAACCAGGAGAAGGAGCACGCTAAAAGGCTGTTCAAGTTCCTCGAAGGCGGCGAGGTGAGGATCGAGGCCTCCTTCCCGGCAGGAGTGATCGGAACGACCGCGGAGAACCTGAGGGCAGCGGCCGGCGGTGAGCACTACGAGTGGGAACAGATGTACCCTTCATTCGCGAAGGAAGCGCGCGATGAGGGGTTCCCCGAGATCGCTCAAGTGTTCGAGGCGATCGCCGTAGCGGAGAAACAGCATGAAAAGCGGTACTTGGGGCTCTTGAAGAACGTCGA
>Ga0190334_1000348_pt1 | contig 24277 bp, 29 predicted proteins | sample 48720478_MG_FD_161270 | JGI IMG/M metagenome (GOLD analysis project Ga0190334, IMG submission 161270) | Hydrothermal vent sediment bacterial communities from Southern Trench, Guaymas Basin, Mexico - 4872-04-7-8_MG | ecosystem: Environmental > Aquatic > Marine > Hydrothermal vents > Sediment ... | reverse complement strand
CGTCTAGTGGTCTTGCTGGTTCCATAAAATTTCACCTTTTCTGGGTGGTTTGATAAAAACCACTTTTAATTTTTTATTTTTTTTAGTAGTCCCTATTTTTTTGGATGAAAAAGGTTTTATTTTTCGGAGTTATTATGATGTATTTATAAATGTTATTATAATTCTCGTGTGAAAAGAGAAATATTTATATGTTATGATGTTTTGTCAATTAGTATTAATAGTTTATGAAGGGGGTTTTTAGAATGGAGGAATATGAAGTTGGGAGGATTAAGAAGAGTGATTCTACTAGTGTTGTTGTGAGGATTAATGAGTTTCAGGGTGAGAAAGGTGTTGATATCAGGGAGTTTGTTGAGACTAATAAGTATACCGGGCTTACTAAGAAGGGCACCAGGATTCCTGCGGGTAAGTGGGCTGAGTTCAAGGAGCTTATTAATAAGGTTGAGCTTTGAAAGGTTTTTTAAATTAAAAAAAGGGGTTTAAAAATTTTTGGGATTGTATCTTTTTTAGTTTTATTTTGAGGTATCTTTGGTTTATTTTTAATCCTGGCATTTTAGGGTCTGAGCGCACAGCTCGGGCAGCGACGCTGTGTTCCTCTGGTTTTACCTGCTTTTCTAAAGCGTTTCTTACAGGTTTCAGAGCAGAAATAGAATTTTTTATGACCAGTATACTTAGTGTAAGCAGGTGTTCTTATGGGGTTTCCACACCACGCGCATCGTGGTTCTTTTTCTTTTTTAAGAAATGAGAACAAGCCCATTTCAGGTCACGTATTGCTTTTTTCTTGAATAAAAAAGTTTTTTAATATTTTTTAATTTAATTTTTTTGTTCTTGTCTTTTAAATTCAGGGTTTTTTGATGGAGAAGGTGGGGGATTGTATTTTAATATTTTTGTATTTCTAGAAAGGTTGAGGTGATGTGGATGGTGTTGGGGTAAGCATAAGCTTTATAAACACTTTATTTTTTCTTCTTGGTTTATGGTTGTTATTCAGGGTAAGTCTAAGAGGAAGCCTACTGGTGGTAGGTATAAGGCTGCTTGGACTAAGAGGCTTCATCAGAAGGGGAATCTGCCTGCTCATACTAGGATTGGTGAGAGGGATGCTAGGAGTTTTAGGACTAAGGGTGGTGGTGTGAAGACCCGGCTTTTCTCTGTTGATAAGGTTAATTTGTTGGATCCTAAGACGCGGAAGTGTAGTGTGGTTGATATTATTGGTGTGGTTGAGAGTCCTGCTAATAGGCATTTTGTGCGGCGTAATATTCTTACTAAGGGCTGTGTGGTTGAGACTTCTAAGGGGAGGGCTAGGATTACGAGCCGGCCTGGTCAGGAGGGCGTGGTTAATGCTGTACTCATAAAACAATAGTTTTATTACTTTCTAGTGGTTAAAAACCGAAAGATTTATAAAGAATGAAAACAATGAATAAAATAAAAAAATGGAACCTATAAACTCCTATCCCAAATACCTGAATTACAAAACCCTTCTTAACTACGTCAACACCCTCATAGAGTACTATAAGCACCGCGAATATAATATACATAACCACGTATATGAGCTTCAAAAAGCAAAAAGAGAACTATTAAAAACAAAGTACAAAACCCTGATAGGCCCTAATGGAAAAAAGATAAGCATAGATAAAGCAACAGATCAGCAAATCAACATGGTCTTTAAAAAAGCCTTCTCAGAAACACACATAGCAATACGAGAATACTTAAAAACAAAAACCAAGCCATGGTACGAAACAAGAATAAAGAATTATGAGAATAAACTAAGAAGGATTAATCCGCAAGATATCAAGCCAGAACCAGAATCACTAGAAAAAGCAATTATAGCAGAAGAAATCCTCAGAAAACACCCTGAAAAAGAGGCTGATAAGGAAAAAGCAGATAAACTCCGCGAAACAATAGAACAAAAATTAGAGAAGTGTTCAAAAGACAAACTAGGAAAAATACTGGATGCTTATAAACCAAACATAGTAATCCTACTACAATACTCAGCTTTCAAAAACCTGATATTTAAATAAACAAATAAACACCTACCAAAAAAAGAGAGGATAAAAAGAAAAAATAAGAGCCGAAAAAAAATCAACCATAAAAATTACTGCTCTTATTCTATTCCTATTATTCTATTCTTAAATCCAACCACCAATCATAGCCACCCCTAAGAAGAACATAATAATACCTGCAACCAAGTGTAAGTACCTAATATTCTTATCCTTCCAGCCCGACACATTCTCAACGGTTGTGAAGCCAAGATAAACTATCAGAGTAATGATTATCATTGGTAACACAAACACAAAATTATAGATTAAGAGCCAGGGAAGAGTCTTTAAGAGTTCCAGAGCAGATAATATGCCGCCAGCAATCACGTACGGACCAATAGTGCAAGGAAGCAAGAACACTGTAACGAATAGTCCCACAATAAAAGCTCCTCTCGGACTAGTCGCCTTTGAGATTATTTTCTTAACCTTCGGCCTCAGCATAAGAGGCATCTCAGTGCCGAGTCTGCCTGGCTTATACCTCACAAAGTCCCGTATGTTAAGCACCCCTAGTATTACTGCGGCTAACCCCAGCATCTTATATAGCCAAAGCCTCACTCCTGTTAAGAGCTGCACGAATTGGAAGAAGTTGATAATTATAAATCCATAGATTATGTACATAACAAAAACAGATAAAGTAAAAGCAAGACCAGCTAATAATACATTCATCCTCTTCTTAGGATTATAAGTAAGAATAGCGATAAGCATAAGGGTAAGCACAGCAAGAGCACAAGGATTAACAGCATCAACAGCTGCCAAGCCAAGAATCTTTGTAAGGGTTAATTTTTGTGTACGTCCTACGTCACATGTCCTGGTCTCATTATACTCAACACAAACGTAACCTGTTTCTTTTGAGCATTTATAATTAATTCTTGTCTGTGTACCATTAACACACGCACCCCACTCCCCTGGTTTTGGACACTTATCCTGGCATCCTTGCGAGGTAATACTTTTACCATTCCACTGAAAAACCCAACCGCCTAGTTTAATAGCGTTATCAAAATCAACCATCTTTCCAGACAGAGCAACAGGCTTAGAATCTATTACCTTGAATTCAATGTCCTGAAGAGAAAGAGAAACGTTATCTGATTGAAGCACTCTTTTCAAGAGCGAGCTATCACCATTTCCTTCTTTTATCAAAATCCTATCCCTAAACCAGATATTCGGATTTCCAGGCAAGGAATCAATGTCGAGATCATTAAAACTAATGGAGGAGCCGCTTAGTAGAGGGCATGGATTACTATCAAGAGAATCAAGGATTTTCGTAATATCTTTTAGGATAGGCAAATCACCATGTTGCTTCTTGTCCTTACTAAATATTATTAATGGGATTCCCAGTCCAGACCCATACGCCTCGTTATAAGAGTATAACAATGGGGCGTTTTGTCGATGTTGATAAATCTCATACTCTATGATTACAAGATTAGGATACTTATTAAGTAATTCTTTTAGAATAACAGGGTCTGTTTTTGCGCAGTGAGGGCAGCCTACGCCTGTGAAGTAAACAGCACACACATAATTAGTAGTGGGAGAATCAGACTGTGTTCCTTGTGTCTCGTTAGATGCAGAAACAAAAACAACAGAGAGTAATAAGATGATGCTTATCAAAAGCGGTAATGGTCTTTTATTCATTCTCATCTTCACCGTTATCATACTTATCACTTTCAAAAAATATTTAAACCTTACGATTTTCATATGATGAAACAATATATAAAGCTTTGTTACAAAAAATGAAACGGCATATCAAATCAATGATGTTTGACCTGGAGGACTCTTTAAAAAACATTTTCCTAACTCTAGGAATAATTACGGGGTTCATATTCCTAGTGAGTTTCAGCAGCTTGTACGTCTCAGATGCGATAAAGAACAACAACGCTTGTGGATGCGTAATACCCATACCGTTCATGATACTAATACTTTCATCTCTGGGTGTTTTTGTAGGCAGCTTATCCTATTATTTCATAACATCATGGTATTCCAGTGAGAAAAAGGCTATTGGCAAGGACATCCAGCTAACTCTTAACTTTCTTGAACCGTCAGAAAAAACTGTTGTGAAAGAATTAATAAAGAATAATGGAGAAGTGAAACAAGCAGAGCTAGAAAAACTAACTGGGTTTCATAAGGTGAAAGTGCACAGGATTCTTAAAAAGCTCTTAAAAAAAGGCGTGATTGAGAAGGAAAGTGTTGGGAAAATAAAGAACATCAAATTAAACCCTTCTCTAAAAGAAATATTCTGAGATAAGAAAAATAGTTTAGTTAAATTTCTATAACACTCCCGGCTATGAGTTCCTTGTAATTCTCAGGAAAACGATTTTTTATCTCTCTTATGTGTTGGGTGCAGTGACAAGGAGCAATAAGTTCAATATCCTTAAGAACTTCGTAATCTGAGAAGCCATGAAAGCCTCCTATTATGCCGTGGATTCTTCCAAGCTTATAAGCTACTTTTAGAATTCTTCTAATCCCTGGATGAGCACACCCAGTAATAACAATGCTTCCTTTTCTTGTCTTAACAATCAAGGATTGCTCCACAACTGAACTTAAGAGGGGGCCTGTTGTATAAACACCCAGCCCCGCCTCTACCTCTGTTAGTCCTGAAAAAGCACCTGGCATAATAACCTTAATATCCGGATTAACTTTGAGTATGCCTGGCATCCCCCCAGCATGGTCCCAGTGCTCATGAGAAATAATAAGAATATCAATGTCTTTAGGATTTATACCAATTTTATTAAGATTGAATAATAGTTTATCCGGGTTATCACCTGTGTCAAAAAGAATTTTTTTGTTAGAGTCTATCTTATTATCTGGTTCTATTAAGCAGGAAAAACCCCAGCCTGACTTAAAACCGGGTTTGGCATTATTATCATACACAATTAAGATTCTCATATTCTTTCACTCCCTGGTTTTTTTCTAACCCCACGACAGGGGGGAGGGGGCCTAGCACATAAGCTCGGACAAGGCCTGTAAACGCATCTGCCATTACCTGATAATCCTAAGCCGTGGTTTGTAAGCTTCAGAGCAAAAAACAAGTTTCTTATGCCCAACATGATTAAAGTGATGTGCTTCTTCCATTTCTTACCCGGATTGAGTCACAGGTAAGTCTCTTTTCTTTCTTAAGAAATGAAAACAAGGCTCATTTTAATCAATCCTATAATCATCTTATCCTGTCTTCTTTCTTTTTTCTACTTAGGGGGATTAAATGGTTAAAGCAAATAGTTAAAGCTTCTTAAGAGCTTCCTCGGCAGCCATTACTATTGGCTCAGCAAAAGGAAGAGGTGTTAGTTCTGGATGAGCACAGTAATCCAGGCTTGCTACCTGTTCAATAGTAAGTCTATTTTTTATTGCCAATGATAGCAGGTTCACTCTTTGGCTTATTCCTTCCTCTCCTCCGAAGAGTTGAGCGCCTAAGAGTCTCTTGCTCTTCTTATCAAATATTAGCTTTATATCTATTTCCTTCGCACCTGGGTGACAGGGATATCTTGTGTGAGAACTTGCTTCTCCAGTGATTACTTCAAAACCCTCTTTTTCACAAACTTCTCTAGTTAAACCAACCCTTCCAATTGCTTTATTGAACATAACTGAGACTGCAGGGTTAACAACCCCATCGTACTCAGCACGTCCTCCAGCAGCATTAATCCCTGCTACTCTTCCTTGGAACACAGCGGTTGTAGCTAACTGTGACGGGACTGGTTTATTAGTTATAAATTCTATTGCCTGAGCACAATCCCCACAAGCATATACTCCTTCCAAGCTAGTCTCTTGTTTCTTATTAGTTTCTATACCAAATTTTCCTATTCTTATCCCGGCTTCTCTTGCTAATTCCACATCTGACCTTACCCCCATAGCGAGTATTACAAGCTCTGATTTTACTTCTTCACCTGATTCTAGGATTAAAGATTCTACTTTCTCATCACCTTTTATCTCCTTAAGTTTTTTACCTGTCATAACCTTAACTCCGGATTTCTTTAACAGTTCTTCTGCTTTCTTACTATAATCCTCATCATATGCCCTGCTAAGCGGGTGATGGAGTAATTCTATTAGAGTAATGTTTTTATTCTTCTCTTTTAACACAGAGGCAAGCTCAACTCCTATGGCTCCTCCTCCAACAACACTAATATTTTCTGATTCCTTTAAAGCACTACCTATATTCTCTACATCTTGGGGGCTTCTCAGTGTGAAAACATTCCTTAGGTTACTACCAGGAATCGGGGGTACGAAAGGACTAGCACCGGTGGCTAAGACTAGTTTCTTGTAGTTATACATGTTCCCCTTCTTTGTTTTAACCTCTTTCTTATCAGGGGATACTTGTGTTACTTCATCTATAACTAGGTCAATCCCGCTTCCTGTTATCATCTCATCTGAAGCAACAATTTCTTTCAACGCGGAATAACCACCAATAACGTAGGGCTCAGAGCATCTTATAGGGATGCCTTCGTCCTTTTTAATTAAGCATATTTTTAATTCAGGGTTTGCTTGCTTTGCTGCCTTACCAGCCAGAATCCCTGCTGGTCCTCCTCCGATAATGATTATGTCATACTCCATTTTTTATTTCACCTCCTTCACATAAGAGGTTGTTCTCCAAATATTTTTTTGGTTTCCCCTCTCTTTTCTCTTCTTCTTAACTCTTCTTTGTACTCTGAATTATCCTATCAACAATTCTATTGAATGACTCGCTAACATCCCATGTATTATTAATTATAAAAGGTTTTCCCTTATCTCCGAATTGTGTTATTCTCTTGTCCAACTCCAAGCTTCCAAGAAAATTAATGTGCTCCTTATGAGCCAGGATTTTAACACCGCCTCTTCCAAATAAATCTCCTGCCATATTCTCAATCATCCCTATTATCGGAACATTCATTTCTCTTGAAAAATTAATTGACTTAATAACATCAAGCAGAGCAACTTGTTGTGGCGTGGATACAATAATAGAGCCTGTTATGTTATTTAATAGTTGTGAAATACTTATGGACTCATCTCCTGTCCCAGGGGGCAAATCTACCACTTGATAATCAAGTTCCCCCCAAGCAACATCTTCAACAAACTGTTTTATTAACTTATGTTTTAGTGGTCCCCGCCATATAACTGCTTTCTCTTTGCCTGCAAGAAAAGCCATTGACACCACTTTAAGGACTCCGCTTATATTGTTATCTTTTATATTTATTGGAACTATCTTATTATTCCTAACAAACAGTTTTTCATCTTTTAGACCAAGCATTTTAGGCGCGTTCGGCCCGTGTATATCTGCATCTAATAATCCTGTTCTAAACCCCTTTCTGGATAAGGCGTAAGCCAGGTTCACAGCTATTGTTGTTTTTCCCACGCCTCCCTTCGCACTCATCACGAGGAGTTTGTGTTTGATTTTATCAGTGTTGTTAATATTAATTTTATTTATGATATTAGTATTGGTTTTTTTATTCATTTTCAAACAGCAAGCTTCTTTCGCTGATAATCCTTTTTATTTTGTTTTTATAAACATAGCGTTATTATTAGATTTTTTCACATTAACTTGGTCTCCTCTACTTAGTTTAATAAATTTTTCATCATTATCCTTTATTAGAAGGGCGTCACCTTTATTGATTCTTACTTTGATTCTTATTCCCTCTGGTAAAACTTTGCTACTAATATCTCTTAAGTGAAGATTATTAAAAGCTAAGCCAACGCCTTTTTTAAAAGGTTTACCTCCTGTAGAATTATAATAACCCGTAGATCCGAAGGGGGTAGCAATAATTATGCCATCCCCGCAGAGTTCCTCAAAAGCCTTATTTCCTGCTTCCAAAGAAAACCTTATTGCTTTTGTAAGTAACTTGTTCCTTACCTGAATCTCGTTTAGTGCTTCTAAAATTCTACATTTATACTTTGCCTTTAGTTTCATCTCTTCAACCAAAGAGTACTCTTGTTTTCTTATTTTTTCTAATTTATTTTCAAGCTCTTCAGGATCATATTCATATTCTCTAAGCTTTCTAGAGTTTGTTTTTATTACTAGTTTAGGAACATTAGGGTATTTATTCTCAGCGTATAGTATTGTTCCATCACCACCATAAGAAATAACTAAGTCTGGTTCTCTCTTTACAAGTTTAAAACCTTTTTTATGTAAGATTTTAATTATTTTTTCTTTGCTATACTTAGAGCAGATTGCTACTTTCAACTTAACCTCATATTATTTTTTAGTATCGCTTTTATTGCGTTAATATAGGTATCACTCAACACGCCCTTTTTTTATTTATGTTCATCATTTTCTCTTAAAATTTAAAATGCGACCTTGGTTAAATGTATTATCGCTGCTTAATAAACTAATACTGCTTGTTCTCAAAATCAAAACCGTTTTTTTATATTTCTGTTTTAATGTCTTTTTGGTGTTAATTTTGCTGATCCTCCTCCTGGACTACCTAACGCTTGTTCTATACGTCTTTTCACTTACCTCATACCAAAATTTATTAATTATTTAGTATGCTTTTCAACTTCTTAAAATCTTCTTTAAGCACACGCAGCATCTCGTTATGGTAACAAGCAACAGCAGGATGATACAACGGAATAATTTTTATGTTGCCAAAGAAGGTTTTAACTTCATATACTCTGCCGTGTAATTCGCTAATCCTAGTAAATTCCAGATTAAACTTATTAAATACTTCTTTTGAAGCAAATTTTCCTAGGGTTATTATGATTCTAGGCTTGATTATATCAATCTGCTTATATAAGTATCCAATACAGGAATAAACCTCCTGCCTGTTAGGATTATGATTCCTTGGAGGATGGCACTTTAAAACGTTTGTTATATAAATATCTTTTCTCTCTAAGTTTACTAAATCCAATAATTCGTCTAAAATCTTACCTGCTTCTCCAACAAACGCCTTGCCTTGCAAGTCCTCATAATAACCAGGGGATTCTCCAACAATCATGATTTCTGCATTAATTGAACCATCTCCTACTAAGGGCTTATTCCTTGTCTTCCATAAATCACACTTCTTACAATTATTAATCTCAATGTTCAGGGCTTCTATTAATCGCTTCTTAAATTCTTCTTCTTGTTCTTCCATTTCTGACTCGCTTTTGTACTAGTCCCTGCTTATGCTTAGTGCTCAAACAAAAATTTGAGTAGGAACATAAAAAATATGCCTATCAGAAAAAAAGTGAATGATGATAATGATTTCTTAAGCTTAGGCTCTTTGTGAAGTTCTGGAATAAGGTCAGAAGCTGCTATGTAGATAAAACCTCCGGCTGCAAAGGGCAGTATAAAAGGAACCGCTCCTTTGATACGAGTTGAGAACAAATAGCCAAGCACACCCCCGATAACACAGGTTAGTTGGGATAAGAAGTTATAAACCAACGCTTTTACCTTGCTAAAACCACCATATACAAGAACACCGAAATCTCCGAGCTCCTGAGGTATTTCATGCCCTATGATTAGTAAGGTTGTTATTATGCCGAAAGGAACACTTACACTAAAGCTTACACCAATGATTACGCCGTCAATAAAGTTATGAATCCCATCACCGAATAGGATAAGGTAAGAAACAGGATGCACCTCGCATGCTCCTCCGTGGCGGTGGCAGTGGTGCCAGTGAAGGAACCTCTCAATAATAAAGAAAAGTACGAATCCTATCATCATGTAAGCAAACACGTTCGAAACAGGGAGGTGCTCCAAAGACTCTGCTAGTAAGTGGAAAAAGGCTCCGCTGAGCAGTGCTCCTGCGGAGAAGGCAACAAGTATCATTAATATTCGTCTAAATAAATCTTCCTTAACCCATAATGAGAACACCCCTACAAAAGCCACGAATCCATTAATCAGAGTTGCTATGATTACCCATAGTAAAGTATTCATTCATCACACCTCGTCTTCACCAACTCTTATTCGCTTACTACTTATCTACCTACTCGCTTATCTTCTGAGTTCTGTTAATCCTAATTTTAATCTTAACTTATTTAAATTCTTTAATGATTTCAACCTGAACAAATGCGACTTACACTTACAATCCGAGCATCCAAAGCCCTTTATGAGCTCTTCAAATCTTGAGAGCAGCCACGCTATTCTGCACTCCTCAAGCTTCCCTGCTTTTTTATAAAATGCTTTTTCTATCCTTACAAAAGGATTACTGAGCAAATAGTCTATATGCCACCAAAGCCTCTTATTCTTTGTGAAATGCCGTGCAATCCTCTTCTCAACACCGTTCTGAGCTGAGCCAACATACACATACCTTCCTCTTCTAAACATTATATTACCTAACGCTCCTATTCTTTGTTGGATGTCTCTTTCAACACGCAGTACTAAGCAGTAAACCCCTTTTATTTTAAAATCACCTTTTTTTAAAGATCTACGTCATTTTATTAGTAAGTATTACGTTGTTCCACTCTTGTTTCTGCTCTTATGCCCTTGTCATTGCTGCCCCGCACTTAGGGCACTTAAGCTCATAACAAGGTACTCCTCGTGTATGAGTTTGCTTGTAACCACATTTAGGACAGATGCACTCACCACTAGGGCCAAGGCCAAAGCCTCCCATTCTACCCCTAGGGCCTACTCCTAGTCCTCTACCGCCTCCTCTACCGGCTCCTCTGCCAAGACCTCTTCCTGCTCCTACCATTTTATACGTACCTCCTTGTATGCGTATAGCTTTGCCATTAACAATAGCATCAGATATTTTTTTTCTTGCGGATAATAATAATCTGTGAAAAGTAGGCTGAGACACATTCATCTTCTTAGCTGCTTGTTCCTGGCCAAGGCCTTGTAAGTCTTTTAGTCTTATAGCTTCGTACTCATCTACTGTTAGCACAGAGTCCTCTAACTCGGAAATTCTTACTCCTGCTGGCTTGAAATAAGTGAAGCCTGGTTCACACAGCACTCGCCTACATCTTCTTGGTCTTGGCATCTTTTATGTTAATCGTGTGTTTTTTTAGGATTTGTTTTTCTAAGTTTTTTAAGATGTCTGAAAAATACTTGTTGTACTCTTCATTATAAACATTAACGGGTTTCATATTAATAGTTGATTGTATGACCTCCTTGCTGTAAGGAATCTTTTTAAGGATGGGTATTTTGTTTTTCTTTGCAAATAGTTCTATTTTTTTACAAAAAGTTTTTGAAATATCATGCTTGTTTATTACAATACCGTAAGGTATTCTAAAGTGTTCTAGGACACGCAACACTCTTTTTAAATCATTTAATGCGGATGGTGAAGGTTCTGTAACTGCAATTGCGTAATCAGAGCCTGTTATTGAGGCTATTACAGGGCAGCCAATACCGGCTGCTGAGTCTATTATTGTTGTATCTGTCTTTATTTTTGATTCTGATTCTTCTGCGATTATTCTTGTCTGACTAACAATTTCACCAGAGGCGGATTCTCCTATTCTTAATTCTCCAGATATTAATTCTATTCCAAAATTATTCCCTCTATAAACAGAACCAATCTTTTTCTTTCCTTCTCTTATAGCACCTGTGGGGCATACAACCAAACAAGCCTTGCAACCATTACAGGTGTCTGGTATAAAAGCAGGATACTTATCCTTAACAAATATTATTGAGTGCTGCTTACACACCTCTGCGCACTTACCGCACTTAATACATTTATCATAGTTGAAATCAGGAATGAACTGGAATACGTCGCTTATTTTCTTTCTTCTTATAGATAGGATTAGGTGATCGTTCGGGCAGTCAACATCAGTATCAACTAATAGAACCTTTTTTCTCTGTGAAAGTTCATATGCAAGGCCGACTGTTATGGTTGACTTGCCTGTTCCTCCTTTTCCTCCTGTTACTACGATTTTCATTTTTTTATTTATCTTTGAATCTTAATATTCTTGTTTCAAAAAGGGTCCTTAAAATGTTCTTCCTTTGTGAAGCATTGGTCCTGTTGGAGCATCAACTTTTTTAAGTTCACCATTAATAAATGCTTTGATAGCATCACGGATTTTTCCTCTTACAGGATAAACATCTATTTTGAACTGGTTGAAAACACTGAACGCCCGTGGTCCTATGTTTCTTGTAAGTACTGCTTGTGCTCCTTTCTTAGCTACAAACTCTGATGCTGTTATGCCTGCTCCTCCTGCTTGTCTTACACTGGTATTTTCTACTATTTCGTAATTCTTTATTTCTTTGTCATCTAAATCAACAAAGATAAAGTATGGGCATCTGCCAAACCTTGCATCAACATCGCTTTCAAGGCTCTTGCCTGTTGAGCTTATCACTAACCTTGTTTTTTTATTCATGCTTTCACCTAATAATTTTTTTTATCTATTATTATCTCAAGTAGTAATCCGTTAAAAACTGAGAATATCATAGTTACTATTGTTAAAATAATTGTGTATGCAAGGCCGAAATACATTATCATCATTGGAACCAGGGGGATCTTAACTGCTCTGTTGTATAAAAATGTTGCTATTAAGCTATTCCTCACACCTGATTTTCTTAGCTGTGCAAGGAAGGGGTACCAGAGGTATATTGGGCCTGATGATACTATGCCTCCTATAATCGCTATCCCCCACGCCTTTATTCTTTGTATCCCTGGATTTGTTCCTTTTCCATGAACAAGCCATTCTTGTAGTTTTTTAGGCGGTACAAAGTAATTAAAAAGGCCTATCAACAAGATTATTAGCATAAGCGTAGGAGTTATTTTTATGATTAAGGAGAAGAAAGACTTAAAACTCAGCGCTGTCTTTGCTGGATTAAGTATTAATAGGATTACGTAGAGAGTAATCACTATTATGAAAAAATACCATCCTGCCTTACCCTGTTTTCTGTTACCTTGTATTTTTTGTCTTGGTTTATTTTTGTTGTTCATTCTTTCTTGATCCTTTTCTTTCTTGCCTAAGCATTTAGTGTCTTATATTATGGTTTTGGGGGGGGTATTATTTTACTAAATAATTTTTAAAATCGATACTGTTATTACAGATATTATTATTGCAAAGCAAAAGCTGATTAGAGTCCTAGTTATTGCAAATCTTTTGCCCAGGATTAAGGCTTCTGCAGGGAGTTGAACAATGCCTACAGTAACCCAGGCTACTATAAAGGCTGTTATTGCTAATAAGCTCACTCCTTGAGTTAAGAGTTCTCCGCCTAGTATATAACTGGTTATTGGATTGCCTGCTAGTATGCTGCCAAGAAGATCTCCTATGAAAACATCTAGTAAAGGATTTTTACTGAAAATTGATGTGTATAAGGTCTTTGGCACCCAAGTGTTGACAAGACTTATTAACAGTATAATTCCGCTTAGTATTGGCAGCATATTATACATTGACCTAGCAGCTTTTAGTACGGCTTGGCTTAGTCCGCGTAGTGTTTTTCTTGGTTCTTGCACTTATCTCTACCCGTATTAGTCTTTTTTTAGTTATCCTGCGTTTTTAAGTCTTCTTTATTCTAGTTCTTTTAGTTTTTTCTCTATTGCTTGTTTTTCTGCTTCAAGGTCTTTCAGGTCTGCTTCTAGGATTCTTTTTTGTTCTTCTTTGCTTAGGCTTACTGGCTCGTAAGGATAGTCCCATGCATATCTGGCTCTCCATGCAAAGCCTCTGCCTAGCCCTAGTCCTCTGCCAAAGCCCAGTCCTCTGCCAAGACCTCTTCTCCATCCGAGTCCTCTGCCACAAGGTCCGAGGCCTCTTCCTGTCATAGGGCCTAGTCCTAAGGGTCCTGTTCCATCCATTCCTGGCATGTTTATCACCTCCTGATTTTTTATATTAATTTATATCTCCGCTTTTGAATATAAATTCATAACGGATAATGAATATAAATTCATAACTACTATTTAAATGTTTTGTTTTTAGTGTGGACTTTATGTACACCAACAAATTTTATATAATAATCAAAAAACACCAAGAAACAATGAACAAAACCAGGCAAATCCATAAACAAATCAGACGAATTCATAAGATTCTCTACAAAAACTATGGTGTGCAAGGATGGTGGCCTGTAACTGATAAAGAATCTAAAAGACCAACATATAAGAAAAGAAAAAAACTAAGCAGAAATCAAAGATTTGAAATAATAATCGGCGCAATCCTAACCCAAAACACTGCGTGGAAGAATGTTGAAAAAACAATAATAGCGTTGAACAAGAAAAAATTATTAGACATACACAAAATCAAAGCACTGCCATTAAAGAAGCTGAGCAAACTAATAAAACCAACTGGTTACTATAACCAAAAAGCAAAGAAGATAAAAGCAATGATAGATTTCTTGAAATCAGGAAAAGAGATTAATCGTGAAAACCTGCTGAGCGTATGGGGAATCGGGCCTGAAACAGCAGACTCAATCCTCCTCTACGCTTATAATAAACCCTTCTTTGTAATAGACACTTATACCAAGAGAATACTCGCCAGGATGGGCCTAGTAAAAAGCAATGTTTCTTATAATGAGCTACAACACATGTTCCATAAAGCACTACCAAGAAACACAGAGCTCTTCAAAGAATACCACGCCCTCCTAGTAGAACACGCAAAGAAGTACTGTAGAACAAAACCCTTATGTGACGAGTGTGTTTTAAAAGAAGAGTGTAAGATAAAAAGAAGTAAACAATGAAAAAAAACTTTTTTTAAAACTGATTGCAAAACTTTTATAAAAAGATAAAAGAAAAAACAATGATAATAGAGGTGAAGAGTTGGGTATTATAATAATCATTCTCATCATCGTAGGAATAATAGGAGTTTATCTTAGCACACGGTTTCTAAGCAAAACCTTTAAGGTAATAACCAAACTCCTCCTCTTATTAATAGCAATTCTTATTCTTATCACCGCCTTTGTATACAAAGATATGAGCGAGCTAAGAAGAGGCTTTATCACAAAAAATAATACGTTCTTCTTATACAAAGACAACCAGCTCTACACCGCAATAACCCTTAAGCCAATGACCACCACTAATCTAAGCCTGAACAGCTTTGAATACTTTACAAAAGAAGAGATAAAAAGAGCTGAACAAGACCTTAACAATAAGAACTACAAAACCTTGCTTAGGAACAACTACAGAATATTCATAATCAACCCCCGCCTCCTTAAGAAGAACTACTCCTTAGACTTCGGTATTACACTACACGAAGAGGAGTTACTAAGCATAATTCGGAGTAACGAGTCATTCAAAGTAATGGCTATGAAGACTCAGCAACACCATAATTTAAGCATAGATGACATAAAGAAAGGCTTTGAAAACAGCTATGGAAGCGAGGAGAAACTCAGAGGCTACTTATTCGCAGGTCTGCTAACAAACTATTTCCAAAAACAAGAACCAGGGGAACTAGTAAGGAGTATTAAAGCCAACCAACTCGTAGTTTACCCCGAAACAATAAGTTTCAAAGTAATAAAATATGTTCCTTCTTGGGTGTTAACAAAGAAATAAGAATAAGGATGAAAAATAGGAAGAATACGAGAATAAGAGTAAAGTTTTTATACTAAAACAAGGAATAAGAAGATTAAAAGAGGGGCATAATAAAAAAAGGGGTTGCTGATGAGTATCTTCAAAAAGATTCTGGGGAGAAAAAATGACGAGTTCGGCTTAGATGAGACCAGCCCGAATCTAGGCCTAACACCTGGTTTTAATGAGCCACTGGGAAGCCCGGATATGAGCAGCCCTGAGGCAGAGGCTCATCTCGGAAGCCCTGCCACAAGTATGCCTAACGCTCCTCCACCAAGCCCTCACAGAAGCCTAACACCCGAAGCCCTTGGTTTTGAAAGAGTGACTGAAAAAGAATCAAGACTCGCTCATGAACAAAGAGTTGGAGAAATTAATTTTAGTAAAGACCTTGAAATAATAAGTGCAAAGCTTGATGCTATAAAAGCAGAGCTTGACTCAATGAACCAAAGACTTAAGAGACTTGAAAGACTAGCAGAAGGAGAAAGTTCTTTCAGCAAGGATAAATGGAGTTATTAAGCCAAATAGCAAATAAGCATAGCAAACTTTTTATTCTAGAACAAAAACACTTATTCCTTATTATGAAGGTATTTATTAGAAATACAGTTCTGTTAATCAGCTTAATAGGATTAGACCAGGTATTAAAATATTTCTTTGAAACAACACACCTCTTTGTTGAGCTTAAGGTTTTACGTCTTCACCTTGTTAAGAATACAGGCGCTAGCTTTGGAATGCTTCAAGGTAATAACATGCTTCTCGCCTGGATAAGTATTATTGTGCTTGGCTTAATCATGCTTAACATTGATAAAATAAAGAAAGAGTATACGCTCCCAATAATTCTATTAGTAGCCGGCTTGCTTAGCAACCTGATTGACAGGTTATTCAGAGGCTTTGTAATTGACTTTATTGACTTTAAGTTCTGGCCTGTTTTTAACCTTGCTGATTCACTAATGGTTATTGGTGTGGCTTGGTTAATAATCATCATCCTAAGAAAGGATTTCAAGAATCTAAAGGAAAAGGAAAGGGAAGAGATAAAAAAGAAACGTATAAGAACAGAATAACCATCATAAACATCTAGGGAGCGTTGTGCAACGCTAAAAACTCAGAATTCATCTAATTCTTCTAGTTTGTCAAGATAACCATGCTTCCTAAGCCACTCAACCTGTACCTGACGATACTTGTAAATAATATCTCCTTTAGCATCACCCCCGTATTCCCAAGGCTCAACAAGAAGAATATCTCCTTCTCTCACCCACAGCCTTCTTCTAAGCCTTCCTGGAATCCTACAAATCCGGGTTTTACCATCAAGGCATCTTACCTCGCACCGACTGCCTCCGAGACGTCTGTCAAGTATTCCCAGCACTTCTTCTCCTCTAGGCAGCCTGACCCTGACTACATCTTCATCTGTTCTCTCCTGGTTAAAACCCGCCATAAGGTAATAAAGAACAAATCCTGGTTTATATATATTGTTATTTATCCACTAAACTTATGCGTTTTTATGCATCTTCAAAGCTCCTACCATCCAAAAAAATTAATGAAGAAGTTCCAAAAAATTTATATAAGAGGTTCATGATTGATCTGTTTGATGAGTGATTTAAGACGTATTTTTTATTCATTTGTTTTATTAGTAATGGGTATCTTTTTCTTTATTAGCGGTTATAAGTCTTTTAGGAGGAAGCGCTTGATAGAGGACACCCCCACTTCTAAGATAAGGGCTATAGCAATGGGCTTAGTCGAGATCTATGGTATGGTTGTCCCGTATAAAGGAAAGATTTTGAAGTCCCCTTTAACAAACAAGGATTGTGTTTATTACTTCTTTATAATTGAGGAGTATCGTAGCTCTGAAAAGGGTGGCAGATGGGTTACTATTAAGACCGGTGCGAAACGTGTTCCTTTTTTCTTGCAAGACGACACTGGAAAAGTGCTGGTTGACCCAGAAGGAGCCCAGGTTGAGGTTAACAGAGATTATGAATTTTACTCAAGTACGACCAAAACCCCTCCTCAGTCTATTATACAGTTCATGGAATCCAGTGGCATACGCTATAAAAGTTTTCTGGGGTTGAACAGGAGTTTGAGGTTTAGGGAATATTTTATTGCTCCAAAAGACAAGTTATATATATTAGGCACTGCTGGTGATAACCCTTATGTTGAAGATGGAAGTGTCAGCCAGGGATACGAGGATGTAATGATACAAAAGGGCAAAAAGAACAGTATTTATTATATATCAGATAAACCTGAAAAGGATTTGATTAAGAATTATAAATGGAGAATAGTTGGGGGCTTCGTTGGAGGCGTATTATTAATACTGGTAGGCACATCAGGAATACTTTTAGGCTTTAACTTATTTTGAATGATAGAAACAAAAATAATGAAACTTAATAGTGTAAATAAATAATAAAGGATATCGATAATAAAGGAGCAGATGAACAAAAAAGAAAGAATAAATTAAGAAAATTAAGGCAGGAGGTGTTATAATGGGGCTTGGTCTGGAAATAATAATCGTGGTTGGTATGCTAATAGTGTTGGTGGCATTAATAGGATACATTGTTTCAATATACAACGGCCTTATCAGGTTGAAACATAACATTAAGAAATCATGGGCTAATATTGAGGTGTTGCTTAAGCAGAGGTCAGATGAGCTGCCTAAGCTTATTAACTCTGTAAAAGGATATATGAAGCATGAGAGAAGCACCTTGGCTCAGCTTACCAAGGCAAGGACTGATTTTCTAAAAGCCAAGACCATGAAGCAGAAAGCAGAAGCAGATAGTATGATCACAAATGCTCTGAAAACCATTTTTGCAGTGGCAGAGAACTATCCTCGTCTTAGAGCAAACGAGAACTTTATCCAGCTGCAGCAGAGAATCAGCGGTCTGGAGAACGAGTTGGCTGATAGGAGGGAGTTCTATAATGACAGCGTAAACACTTATAACATTAGGATTCACTCATTCCCTGACATGATTATAGCAAGGATGATGAAGTGTAAGGATGAGGAACTTTTTAAAGTAGCAGAGTCAGATAAGAAAGATGTTGAAGTTAAGTTTTAGAATAAGAGAAAGCGGCGTGCTGTATGAGTGTGTGCTTGAGGATGCTTATTGCAAAGTAAGAAACTTACTTCAAGCTCTTAATTGGTCTTAGTAAACCTGGGGAATTAGAGGAGCAGAACAGCATATAATAATATCATACATATATTATTGCTTTCATTACTCAATCATACTACAGGCACGTCCTTGTCTGATTTTATACCATACACGAATAAGTAGTTCCAGAAGAGACCGTGCTTCTTCTCTATCCTAACCGAGAACCCTGCTTCCCTAAAAATTCTTTTAAGCTTCGCGGTGTCAGCCACCCACTCAGCATCTGGTAGGATTCGGAAGAAATTAACATACTCTACAAAACATATCCTGCCTCCGTCCGGCAGTATGCGGTTCATCTCTCTAAGTATTTTCTTAAAATCCTGCATATAACTCATCATCCCAACACTAAAAATAATATCAACATTATCAATCGAGGGATGCACCCGATTAACCTGATGCTCGTCATGGATTACAGTGACATGGTTAATGCCTTTCTTAAGCAGCCGGGTTGTGAGAAGCTTAACGTTCCTCTTACTCAGCTCAGTAGCATACACCTTCCCTTTAGAACCAACAGCTTCTGCTAAGTGCAGGGTTAAGGTGCCAACTCCTGCTCCGTATTCAAGAACAACTCTGTTCTCAAGATCACGGAACAAGCCTATTATTCTTCTTCTTATATGCTTAGGCAGTAGGATGTTCTCAAGCCACAACGTTAAGTGAGCAAAGTAGTTTGAGAACCCGACTATAGCATCTGGGTTGTAAAAGAATATTAGTAATAAGTAAATAGGCACACCAAAGAAGATGATTGAAAGGATTATCTTAAAAAGATTAACAGCCCCTGGTTCTTTGATAAGCCAGACAATAATCACACTAATATATATTAAGGATACTATGACAGGCCCTGTTTTTCCTAGAGGAGTTTTAAAGACTCTTCTCTTATCACGCAACTTGAATCTCAGAATGGTGACTGAGAGTATTACTGCTGCGTACATGATAAGAGCCAGGGGGATGAACATACTAAGAAGGGTTTTGTACTGCCCAAAGCCAAGGATAATGATGATTATGGATACAATAGTCTGAAAGATTATTGCTTTGTAAGGAGTCCTTCTCTTCTCATGAATAGCTGCTAGTTGGGCTATAAAGAGTTTGTCACGTGCCATTGCTAACAAAAGCCTTGGTGTCGAGATTACTACTCCTGCAGCAGAACCTATCAGTGCTATAACTATGCCTACGCCGATAATTCTTGAGATTTGAGGGGTGAAAAGGATGCTGGTAACATCTGTAATAGGGGTTGGTGAGTTTGCAAGGCTCTGCCAAGGGATTATTCCGAGTGACACAAAAGCAGTGAGTATACCAAGTAATCCTGCGATAAGGGTTGAGATTATCAGCGCTCTTGGTATTGTCTTCTCAGGGTTCTTTGTCTCCTCTGCTAAGAAGGAGGCTTCCTCCCATCCCATTAACGCTTCGAGCATGTAGAATAATGAGACAAAAACAAGTATATAAGGACCTGAGAATAATGGTTTGAAATTATTCAGGTTGAGATGCATAGCGCCTGGGATTATAATCGCTAGGAATAAGATTATGGTTATTAAAGCAAAGAATATGAGAGCCGCACCACTAGTCTCAACCCCAAGGTAAGTTATGAAGTTAAGGAGAATGATTATGCCTGTTGCTATAAGGATTTTGTAATGTAACGCGAAGCTAAGGGGGAGTAGGTATTCAAGCGCTGCTATTATGAGGACTGTAACACTTATGTTTGCCATCATCCATGTAATCCAACCTATTAGGAAGGAGAAGAAGCTTCCATAAGCTTGTTTTGAGAATTCATATACTCCGCCTGCTCTGGGGAATAACGCTATTAGCTCTCCAAAGCACGCTGCTACGTAAAGACTAAGAAGAAGTAGAAGAGCCCATGCTATTAGCACTGCATTACCCGAGTACTTGGATCCAATAGCTGTGCCAAAGAACATGCCTGTGCCTATCATCGCTGTAAGGGTTAATGCGATTATTGTTCCTATACCTAAGCTTCTCTTTAGTTCCGGCATGAAAAACAAAAATACAATCACAGATATATAAATAATTCGGAATGATTAATAAGTGATTAAAAAAAATTAAGGGTTCATAATGATTAAATCAAAGAATTTTTATGGGAAATCTTAAAAATACTGCTTGACTTAATAGTTGTTATGAGAACATTATTTGTGGAAGCAAGGTATAACGGTGGAGTGGATGTGCCTGATGAACTAGTTAGGTTGCTACCTGCAAAGGTTGCTTTGTTTACAAGTGTGCAATTCTTAGGGAGTATTAAGAGTGCTGCAAAGAAAATAGAAGGACAAGGTAAGAAGGTGATATTGATAAGAACAGAGCATACAAAGCATGCTGGCCAACTGCTTGGATGTAATATTAAAGAATTCAAAGAAGACTTTGATGCCTTTCTGTATATAGGCGACGGCTTATTCCATCCAAAGGCATTGATGTTAAAGAATAATAAACCTGTTTTTGTGCTTAATCCGTTCTCAAAGAAGTATTTCAAGCTTGAAGAAAAGGATGTTAAGGATGTGAAGAAGAAGCAGCGAGGAGCATTACTGGGTTTTATGAGTAGCAAGGAGGTGGGAGTGCTGATTAGTACAAAGCCCGGGCAGTACAATATAAGAAAGGCTTACGAATTAGAAGAAAGGTTTCCTGAAAAAAACTTTTATTACTTGGTTTTTAACACTCTTAACTATTCTGAACTTGAGAACTTTCCTTTTATTGAGTGCTTTGTTAACACTGCGTGTCCAAGGATAAGCTATGATGAAGCTTATAAATTCAGAAAACCAGTTATTAATGTTGATGACATCTTAAGAACTTAGAAGATTAAATTTTTGAAATTATTTATTTTATCCGTTATTCACCTACTCGCATCAGCCTGTCTTTCAAGCTCGAACTTCTTTGAAATTGCTAATGAGTCAGCAGAAGAATTATATGCTCCTATTATTTCTCGTGCAAGAGCCTGCTCTGCACTGATCTTGGAGTTAAAAGCCTTATGATATGCTCCTTGAACAAAGAATTTAAGAGCAGCATCTACTCTTCTCTGAGGGCTCATCTCAACAGCTTTGGGGTAACGAGCACCGCCGTACTCAATAGTGATTATTTCTTCTCTAGGAGCAGCATTCTCAATAGCCCTTACAAGCACTTCCACAGGGTTCTTCTTTGTCTTATCCTCGATAATCTTTAATGCTTCTTCCACTACCCTAACCGCATTGGTTGCTTTGCCAGTAATATGGTAACTAGTCTTGAAGTGCTTCTTACCTTTATGCCCTGGATTCATCAGCCGGTTTATAAGCCTCTCAACTATGAATAGCTTTGACTTATGAAACCGGTTACCCGCATACCTTGCTCCTGTCCTCGGAACAATAACAGGCGTAACATTAATATACCTGACTAAGCCAGGGTCTTGTACTTTTATATTCGAGCAGTCCCATCTATTAAATGCTAGTATCTTAGTCATGTTTTATTGAGGAGAAAAACCATGTGTTTATAAAGGTTTTTGTTTAATATTTTCAACAAGCTTTATATATGACGTATATTTTCAAGGCTTTTAATGAGTAATAAAAAGGAAAAAAAGGATGTAAGAAAAGGTAAGAAAGAAGGGGAGAAGAATAGTGTGATAAAGAGTGGGAAGAAGAGTGCAAGTAAAAGGAGTGTTAAAGAGAAAAAAGCAAAGAAAAAAGAAAGAAAAGAAGCAAAGAAAGAAGAGAAGGGTGAGAAAAGGAAAGAAGAGGAAGTTGTTAGTGGCGGTGAAGAAGACAAAGTCATAATAGAGGTTGAGGAGGGGGGCCAGCCTGTTCTTAACATAGGCCTTGTTGGTCATGTTGACCATGGGAAGACGACTCTTACAGAGAAGCTGAGCGGAAAATGGACGGATACTCATTCTGAGGAACTTAAAAGAGGGATTACTATTAGGCTTGGTTATGCTGACACTGTTTTTAGGAAGTGTCCTAAATGTAAGGGCATAGAAGCTTATACTGTAAGTAAAATATGTGCGAAGCATAATGTTCCTACCACGTTTTTAAGAAAGGTCAGCTTCGTAGATGCTCCGGGTCATGAGAGTCTTATGGCTACTATGCTAAGCGGTGCTACTATCATGGATGGTGCTTTGCTGCTTGTGGCTGCTAATGAGCCTTGTCCTCAGCCTCAGACAAGAGAGCATTTAATGGCTTTAAAGATTGCAGGTATCAAGCACCTCGTGGTTGTACAGAACAAGATTGACCTTGTTACAAAGGAGAGAGCTATACGTAATTATAAGGAGATCAAGGAGTTCTTAAAAGGAACAGAGTACGAGAACGCGCCTATCATCCCTATTAGTGCTCAGCACCGCGTTAATATTGACGCTCTTATAAAAGCTATCGAGGAGACCATCCCTACTCCTAGGAGGGATCCTAATGCTAATCCGTTACTCCTAGTGGCTAGGAGTTTTGATATTAACAAGCCAGGGGTCACTCCTGATAAGATGAGAGGTGGCGTACTAGGCGGCGCTATTATTAGGGGAAAGCTAAGAGTAGGTAATAGGATTGAGATTAGGCCTGGCAGAGTGGTTGAGGAGCAGAACAAGCTTGTTGCTAAGCCAATCTTCACGACTATTGTTAGTGCTATGACTGGCGGAGTGGTTGTTAACGAGTTAGGTCCTGGGGGGAGTGTTGCTATTCAGACAACCCTTGACCCTGCTGTGGTGCATTCTGATAGTCTTACAGGAAACCTTGTTGGGTTACCTGGCAGGCTGCCTAGGGTATGGTATGAGTTAAATCTGGATGTTCATCTTCTGGATAGAGTGGTTGGTAGTCGGGAAGAGCTTGAAGTTGAGCCTATTAAGATGAGTGAGGTGTTGCTATTAAATGTTAATGGTGAGAAGAGTATCGGATTTGTTTATGAGCTAGGAAAGAATAGTGCTAAGTGCAGGTTGAAGATGCCTTTATGCGCTGAGGTAGGGGACAAAGTAACTATTTCTAGGCGGATTGGTACAAGGTTCAGGCTTATCGGCTACGCTATTATTAAGGAATAGAATCAGATAAATGAGTCCGGGTTTTTCTTACCGGCACCGTTCAGAATCTAAAAGATTTTTTATTTGCAATTAACCTAAATAAAACCGTTTTTTTCTTAGCTATGAAGTGAAAGTTCGGACTTGCCTGGTGTAAGCTTTACAACCTATGCTGCTCAAGGAGTAGAGCTCTATTGCAGAGCAATAGTACATAACATAATTAAAAGCTTTTTCTAAGACTTTTTGAAGGGTACCAGCGCTAAGAAAACTTTTTTATATGAATTGTTCTTTATAATCATAGATTAGATGAGATTAATAATTTTTTCAGACCTTGATGGCACTTTACTTGATCATAAAACATATTCTTTTAAAGATGCAGAGCCTGGTCTTAAGCTTATTAAGAAGAAGAATATCAGGGGGAAGAACATCGCACTAGTTCTGTGCACAAGCAAGACTGCGGAGGAGACCAAGTACTACTTAGGAAAGATAGGGATGAAAGAGCCTTTTATTGTGGAGAACGGAGGAGCAATATATATTCCCAAAGATTATTTCAGCATTGAGTTTAAGTACCAACGAGAAGAGGATGGTTACCTCATCATTGAGCTCGGAACAAGGTATTATAGGCTGAGAAGAGCTTTGAAGAATATAAGAGAACAATTAAGAGACAGTATTATTATCGGCTTTGGTGATATGAAGCTTGACGAGCTAGTCAAGGATACCAAGCTGCCTCCTTATGAGGCTGAGCGGGCAAAGAGAAGGGGTTATGATGAGCCGTTCAAATTCAAAGGAGATGAGCAGAGATTAAAAGAACTGGTTAGACAGAACCAGTTACGCATAGTAAAAGGA
>Ga0190334_1000344_pt1 | contig 24430 bp, 22 predicted proteins | sample 48720478_MG_FD_161270 | JGI IMG/M metagenome (GOLD analysis project Ga0190334, IMG submission 161270) | Hydrothermal vent sediment bacterial communities from Southern Trench, Guaymas Basin, Mexico - 4872-04-7-8_MG | ecosystem: Environmental > Aquatic > Marine > Hydrothermal vents > Sediment ... | reverse complement strand
GCTCGACCGCATCGAGGGCCGGATGCTCCACGATCTTGGTTATCCCGATCTTTATCGGGGCCGAAACCCCACCGAAGGCGATCGCCCCGATTATCAGGCCGATCATCAGCCCTATTGTCGTTCGCTTCACTTTTCTTCCTCCTTGGTTATCCTTAGAAACGGTCCGGTTAGGACCGAACATGGACGATCGATCGGATCGTCCGCCTGCCCGCCCGTTGGGGACTCCTCTGTTCACCTTTGACGGGCGGGCGTTTTCAGCTCTCCCTGACGGATCTCACCTCCTTTCAAAACAAAAAGGACCACGGAATTCCGCAGTCCTCTCCCTGATCCTTTCGCAGCCTTCGGGCTACATGCTAGCCCGCTGCGGAAGGATCAGGAGTAAACCAATAAAAGCCGAAGCCGTCTTGAAACTTCCTCAGACTCATCCGGCTTCGCGCTTCGTTCATTTGGTATTACTATAGGGATCTTGCCTGTCCTTGTCAAGATGCCCCGACGGATTGACAGAGGCGCGTCTCCGGTCTATCATTAGCAGACAAACACTGTGAGTGCTAATTGGTGGTGTTATGAAGGAGCGTCCGCTTCCGGACAGGCAGAGGCTGATTCTGAAGGAGATCGTCGACCGCTATATCCGGCTCCGTGAGCCGGTCTCGTCGCGGATGATCCTCGAGGATTACGGCCTTTCGGTCAGCTCGGCGACGGTCCGGAACGACATGAACGACCTCGAAGCGAGCGGGTACATCGAGAAGCCCTATTCGTCATCGGGACGGATCCCGACGAAGAAGGGGTACCGCTTCTTCGTCGATTGGCTCCTCGACCTGTCCGAGCTGACAAGGGAGGAACGCCTCGAGATCGTCGAGGCGTACGAGACTCGTTGCCTCGACGTAAGCGAGACGATCCATCAGACGGCCTTCCTGCTCGAGAACATCACCGGATACGCCGCGTTCGTCATCCCGCCGCGGCTGGAGGAGACGCGGCTCGAGCGGGTCGTCCTCCTGAAGATGGCCGAGTGCCTCGCGTTCCTCGTCATCATCTCGGAGATCGGTGTCGTCGAGCACGGACTAGTACCGCTCGAGGAGGAACTCTCGGAGGAGGAGATCCGGGGGATCATGGAGACGATCAACCGGAGCCTCCGCGGCGCGAACCTGGAGGACGTCCGGATGCTGGCGACCGGAGAGGGGCCGGAGGGATGGTACGAACGGCCGGTCAGACAGGCGTTCCTCGTCCTTGGCCACCTCCTCGAACGTCGGAAGGAACGGAGGGTCTACATCGAAGGCCTCCTCAACCTGGCCGCCGACCTGCAGGAGATGATCCCCGATAAGGCGATGGAGCGTTTCACCCGGCTCGGCCGCGCATTGAGGGACGGGGCGACGTTCGCGGAGGCGGTCGATGCGGCGCGAAAGGGGAAGGATGGGATTGTGGTCAACGTCGGAGACCTCCCCCTCCCCGGATTCGAAGAGTTCAGCGTCGTCAGTTGCGGCTACCGACCGCACAGCGGCTTCCTCGGGGTGATCGCGCCGCTGTGGATGGACTACGGCCGGGCGATGTCGGCGACGAGCTATATCGCCAACCGGCTGGAGACAATCCTTTTGAGATCGTGCGTGCGGAGCGAATAAGGAGCGAAGATGAGCGAGAAGGAGAAGGAGAAACCAATAGAAGAGAAGGAACAACCTAGCGTTGAGGCTGGGGAGATCGCCAAGAAGGACGAGGAGATAAGAAATCTCGTCGATCGGCTGAAGAGGCTCCAGGCGGAGTTCGAGAACTACAAGCGGCGGACGAGCAAAGAGCTGGAGTCGCTCGCCGAGAGGATCTCCGATCGGACGATCCTCGAGTTCCTCCCGCTCTACGACAACCTGCAGCGGGCGTTCGAGAGCTACGCCTCGGACAAGAACGTGGAAGGGTTCGTCGCGGGCGTGGAGCGGATCTTCGCCCAGTTCACGCAGCTCCTCGAGCAGAAAGGGGTCACGAAGATCGAGGCGGTCGGGAAGAAGTTCGACCCCGCGCTTCATGAAGCGCTTCTAAGCGTGGAGAGCGAAGAGGAGAAGAATACTATTATTGAGGAATTTTCAGCCGGATATATAAGGGAGGGTCGGGTTCTCTCACCGAGTAGGGTAACCGTAAGCAAGGGGCCGGCCCGAGTGAAAGAGGAGGGAGAAGGATGAAAGAGAAGATCATCGGAATCGACCTTGGAACGACGAACTCGTGCGTGGCCATCCTCGAGGGGGGGTCCCCCGAAGTGATAGCGAACGCCGAAGGCGAGCGGGTCACCCCATCGGTCGTCGCGTTCACCGAGGACGGGGAGCGGCTCGTCGGCCGGCTCGCCAAGCGGCAGGCGATCACCAACCCGAGGAACACGATCGCATCGATCAAGCGGAAAATGGGGACCGATCACCGGGTCAAGGTGACGGTGAACGGGAAGACCGAGGAATACACGCCGGAGCAGATCTCGGCGATGATCCTCCAGAAGCTGAAGCGCGATGCCGAAGCGCACCTCGGCGGGAAGATCAAGAAGGCAGTGATCACGGTCCCCGCCTACTTCAACGATTCGCAACGCCAGGCGACGAAGGACGCCGGGTCGATCGCCGGGCTCGAGGTGATGCGGATCATCAACGAGCCGACGGCGGCGGCGCTGGCGTACGGCCTCGACAAGGAGCGCGACCAGACGATCCTCGTCTACGACCTCGGAGGAGGGACGTTCGACGTATCTATCCTCGAGATCGGTGACGGGGTATTCGACGTGCTCGCTACCGACGGCGATACCCATCTCGGCGGGGACGACTTCGACCAGCGGATCATAGATTGGCTCGCCGAGGAATTCCGGAAGGACACGGGGATCGATCTGACGAACGACCCCTCGGCGATGCAGCGGCTGAAGGACGCGGCCGAGGCGGCGAAGAAGGAGCTCTCCAGCCGGATGGAGACGACGATCAACCTTCCCTACATCACCGCCGATGCGAGCGGGCCGAAGCACCTGGAGAAGAAGCTCTCCCGCGCGAAGTTCGAGGGGATGATCGACGATCTCCTGCAGCGGACGATAAACATCGTCGACTCCACCCTCCGCGAGGCGGACAAGACGGCGGACGACATCGATCAGGTCGTCCTCGTCGGCGGTTCGACCCGGATCCCGAAGGTCCAGGAGCTGATCGCAAGCCGGATCCCCGGGAAGATCAACCGGGAGATCAACCCGGACGAGGTCGTGGCGTGCGGTGCAGCGATCCAGGGAGGGGTCCTCGCCGGCGAGATCGACGAGATCGTCCTCCTCGACGTCACCCCGCTCACCCTGTCGATCGAGACGTTGGGGGGTGTGGCGACCCCGCTGATCGAGCGGAACACGACGATCCCGACGGAGAAGACGAAGACCTTCACCACCGCCGAGGACAACCAGCCGGCGGTCGAGATCCACGTCGTCCAGGGGGAGCGGAAGATGGCGGCCGACAACAAGTCCCTCGGTAGGTTTCAACTGACCGGACTCCCTCCAGCCCCGCGCGGTGTACCGCAGATCGACGTGACGTTCAACATCGACGCCGATGGGATCCTCCACGTCACCGCGAAGGACAAGGCGACGGGGAAGAGCTCCTCGATCACGATCAAGGACTCCTCCCGCCTCGACGAGGCCGAGATCGAGCGGATGCGGAAGGAGGCTGAGGCGCACGCCGAGGAGGACCGGAAGAAGGCCGAGCTCGCCGAGGTCCGCAACCGGGCCGATCAGCTGATATATTCTGTGGAGAAGGCCCTCTCCGACCTCGGGGAGAAGGTCGATCCCTCCAAGCGCTCGGAGATCGAGGACCAGATCCGGGGCCTCCGGGAGAAGCTCGGTCAGAACGCGGAGGCGGCCGATCTTAGGCGGGCGATCGAGGAGCTGACGAAGGCCTCGCAGGAGATCACGGCCGCGGCCTACAAGGAGGCAGAGACAACGGGCGCCGGTACCGGTGAGGCGAAGGCGGCGGACGATGACGGCGACGACGAGTACATCGACGCCGAATACGACGAAGGGAAGTAAGACCGGCCAAGGAGACGGCGTGGCTAAACGAGACTACTATGAGATCCTCGGCGTTTCGCGGGATGCGAGCGAGAGCGAGATCAAGCGGGCTTACCGGAAGAAGGCGAAGGAGCTCCATCCCGATCGGAATCCTCAGGACAGGAAGAGGGCCGAGGAGGAGTTTAAGCGGGTGGCTGAGGCGTACGAGGTCCTCTCCGACCCTCACAAACGCGCCCAGTACGACCGTTACGGCCACGCCGGGCCGGATCAGGGATTCACGTTCGGGGACACCGACTTCAAGCGGGCACGTGAGGCGTACCGCGAGTTCGGGTTCGGCGGGTTCGACGACCTGTTCGACCTCTTCTTCCGCCAAGGCTCCCCGCGTACAGCGACGCAACAGCAGCGCGCCCGCCGGGGGGAGAACATCGAGTACAAGCTCCGGATAACCCTGGAGGACGCTGCTCACGGGACGAGGATGCGGGTGACCGTCCCCCGCCTCGTCACCTGCCGGGCATGCGGCGGTTCGGGGATGAAGCCGGGGACGAGGAAGCGGACCTGCCCGACCTGCGGGGGGCGGGGGCAGATCGAATACCGGCAGCAGTCCCTCCTCGGGAGCTTCATCAACGTCCGGACCTGCCCGGAATGCGGGGGGATGGGTGAAGTGATCTCCGAGCCATGCCCGGCCTGTCACGGTTCTGGCCGCGTCAAGGAGAAGAGCAGGATATCGATCAACGTTCCGGCGGGGGTCGACACCGGTTCCCGCCTCCGGTTGAAAGGGCAGGGGAACGCCGGGATCGAGGGGGGGGAGCCCGGCGACCTGTTCATCGTGATCGAGATCATCCCCCATCCGAAGTTCCGCCGTCAGGACCGGGATATCCACTCCAAGGTGAGGATCTCCTACCCGCAGGCCGCCCTCGGGGCGAAGATAAAAGTCGAGACCCTGTGGGGGGAGGAGGAGCTGAAGATCCCGCCTGGGACGCAGCCGGGGACCGTCTTCCGCCTCTCCGGAAAGGGGGTCCCGAACGTCCACCGCCGCCAAGGGAACGGGGATCATGTCGTCGAGGTCACGGTCGACGTCCCCACCAGGCTGACCCAAAGACAACGGAGGACGCTGGAGGAATACGCGAAGACCCTCGAATAGGGGTCCTCTCAGCCCTCCACAAGATCCCGAATGATCGGCTTCATCCGCCTCATCGCCCGCATCCGGTGGCTGATCCGGTTCTTCTCGTCGAGCGATAGCTGGGCCAAGGTCTTCGACGCGCCTGAAGGGATGAACAGGGGATCGTAACCGAAGCCACCTTCCCCGGCCGGGGCATGTGCGATCGTACCCGGGAGGGTACCGGTGGTGACGAAGACCCGGCGATCGGGGAGGAGGAGGACGGCGACCGTTATGAACCGCGCACGCCGATCCTCCACCCCCTGAAGACGCTTCAAGAGGAGGGCGTTGTTCGCCGCGTAGTCGTGTCCCTCTCCGGCGTAGCGTGCGGAGCGGACCCCCGGCTCACCGCTGAGGGCGAAAACCTCGAGCCCGGCGTCTTCGGCGAGGACGGGGAGGCCCGTCTCCCGGACGATCGATCCCGCTTTCAAAAGCGCGTTATCGAGGAACGTCTCCCCTGTCTCCTCGACCTCGGAAAACGGGATATCCTCGAACGTGAGAAGCTCGAGCCCGGACAGATCGGAGAGAAGCCCCCTAATCTCTGTTATCTTTCCCTTATTCCGGGTCCCGAGAAGGAGCCTTTCCATCGTCACCCCCGCCGGACAGATTATTCCCGGGACCGAAGAGAAAGCAAAAGCCTTCTAAGAGATAAGGGAGCTTCCGTCCTAGGGAAGGACGGAGAGGACAAAACCGAGGAGCATGAAGACGGCGGCCAGGGCGACGGTGAGAGTCCGCTTCGGATCCTTCGTCTCGTCGCGGCCGAAGACGGTGCTCGACATCCCCGAACCGAACGCCCCACCGAGGCCGGAGTGTTCGCTCATCTGAAGGAGGATTATCCCCATCAGGGCGAAGCAATCGAGAAAGAGGATCACTTCCAACACGTATCTCAGCATCTATCGACCCTTTCCAAAACCGGGATAAGTACGTCGCCGGGATTCTAACCCTGAACGATCCGGTGATCAACCGGGCCTTGCCCTCCCCCCCGTCTGTCCGGTATCCTGTCGAAAATCGGATCGGTAAGCGGGGTACAGCCTTGCGGAAGTTCATCTTCGTCACCGGCGGGGTCATCTCCGGGCTGGGGAAGGGGGTCGTCACCGCCTCGATCGGACTCCTCCTCAAGCTTCAGGGGTACAGGGTCAGCCTGCAGAAGATAGACCCTTACGTCAACGTCGACGCGGGGACGATGAACCCCTACGAGCACGGAGAGGTGTTCGTGACCGCGGACGGGAAGGAGACCGACCTCGACATCGGACGGTATGAGAGATTCTTAAACGAGTCCCTGTCTGCCTCCCACTATCTGACAACCGGTCAGGTCTATTGGAACGTGATCAGGAAGGAGCGCTCCGGTGCCTTCCTCGGAAGGACGGTCCAGGTCATCCCCCATATCACCGACGAGATAAAGCGGCTGATCCGCCTCCCCGTGGAGGAGAACGGGGGAGAGATCGGGGTGATCGAAGTCGGGGGGACTGTGGGTGATATAGAGAGCCTCCCGTTCCTCGAGGCGATCCGCCAGATGAAGGACGAACTCGCCCCTTCCGAGACCTTCTTCGTCCACGTGACGCTCCTCCCCCGGCTGCACGATTCGGGAGAGATAAAGACGAAGCCGACCCAGCACAGCGTGAAAGAGCTCCGCGCGATCGGAATCCAGCCGGACGCGATCGTCGCCCGGACCGGAGGGGCGCTACCGGAATCGGTGAAACGGAAGATCTCTCTCTTCTGCGAGGTACCGGAGAAGAACGTGATCGAGGATCCCGAGCTCCCCCTGATATACCGCGTCCCTCTCGTCCTTTACGAAGGAGGGCTCCTCGACTCGATCGCAGCCGGCATGCAACTCGAAGGATCGCCACCGAAGCTCGCCCCTTGGAGGGAGAGGGTCGAAGCGGCCGAGAAACGGACGGGACGCGTCAGGGTCGGCATCGTGGGGAAGTACGTCAAGGTCAGGGACTCGTACATCAGCATCCGCGAGGCGTTCGTTCATGCCGGGGCTGCCGAGGGGCTCGATGTCGACCTCGAGTGGATCCCATCGGAGGCGATCGCCTCAGGGGGAGGGGAGGCCTACCTGAGCGGGATCGACGGCCTCCTCGTCCCGGGCGGATTCGGGGAGAGGGGGATCGAGGGGAAGGTGGAAGCGGTGAGGTTCGCCCGGGAGGAGGGGATCCCGTTCTTCGGGATCTGCCTCGGGCTCCAGTGTGCGGTGATCGAGTTCGCCCGGAACGTCCTCGGGATAGCGGGGGCGAACAGCTCCGAGTTCGACCCGGAGACGCCCGATCCGGTCATCGCACTCCTCCCGGAACAGAGGGGGGTGACCGACAAAGGAGGCACGATGCGCCTAGGCTCCTATCCCGCCCTCCTGAAGGAGGGGAGCGTCATCCGCTCCTGCTACGGAAAGGAGGGGATAGAAGAGAGGCATCGGCATCGCTACGAGTTCAACCCGGCCTATCGGGAGCGCTTCGAGGCAAAAGGGATGAGGATGAGCGGAATATCGCCGGATGGGGCCCTCGTCGAGTCGGTCGAACTTGAGGGGCACCCGTGGTTCGTCGCCGTCCAATTTCATCCGGAATTCACCTCCCGTTTCCTCGACCCTCACCCTCTATTCCGCGGTTTCATCCGAGCATGTCAAAACCGAAGATCTTCCTCGTCATCTCCCTGTTAGGCTGCGGCCTAGCCGTCTTCTTCCTCCTCTCGCATCGGGAAGCGGGGGTGGAGCCCTCCCCGACCGTCGTCGCCGGGATCGTCCTGTACGGGTACACGGACGATGGGGAGATCTCCTGGGTGACCGAGGCCGAAGAGGGGAGGATCGAAGAGGGTGCCGAGGAGCTGACCGGCGTGACGATCCGGTTCCCGGGGGACGAGGAGGAGGACCTTCTGATCAGCGCCCCCGCCCTGACAGGCCGGAGCGGGCTACGAAGGCTGACCGGCGGCGTGCGGGTCGAGCTAGGGGATGAGCTCAGGTTGATGGCTGATACCATCGTTTGGAACGACGATACAGACACCCTGAGCTCCCCTCACATCGAGCTGGTCTACGGCAAGATCGAAGGGAGGGGTGAGCGGTTCAACTACGACATCGCCGGCCGGCTCGCCGTCCTCGAGGGAGGGGTGAGCGGAACGATCTCCCGGGAGGAGCCGATCTCGATCCGGGGTGAAAGGGCCGAGGAATCGGAGGGCAGGCTCGTCATCGAGGGGGACGTCGTCGTGGAATCGGATGGGAAGACGTACCGATGCCCCAGGCTCGAGTCGGACGGCTCGGGAGAGGATATCATCCTGAGCGGTGGGGTGACCGCCTCGCTGTCGGACGCCCGGCTAAGCGCGGATACCATCAGGATCGATCAGGACGGGATATCGGTGAGCGGCTCGGTCGTCCTCGATATCGACCTCAAGGGAGAGAATGGCGCTTGAAGGGGAGAGCCTCGTAAAGCGGTACAACCGGAGGCCGGTCGTCGACCGGCTCTCGATCTCGGCCGGGGCGGGGAGAATCACAGGACTGCTCGGCCCGAACGGGGCCGGGAAGACGACCACCTTCTATCTGATCATCGGGTTCATCGCCGCCGACGGGGGGTCCGTCTCGTTCGATGGGAGGGACATCTCCACCCTCCCCTTCTATCGCCGGGCGAGGCTCGGGATCGGATATCTCCCCCAGGAGCCCTCGGTCTTCACCCGGGCGACCGTCGTCGAGAACCTCGACATGACCCTCGAATGGAAGGGATCGGAACCGGACCGCCGCTCCCGACGGGAGGGGCTCCTCGCCGAGTTGGGGCTCGCGCGGCTCAGAAACCGGCTCGCCGGGACCCTCTCCTCCGGAGAGCGGAGAAGGCTCGAGATCGCCCGGGCGCTTGCCACCTCCCCCCGCTACGTCCTCCTCGACGAGCCGTTCTCCGGGATCGATCCGATATCGATCGACGATCTGAAACGGGAGATCATATCGCTGAAGGACCGGGGTATAGGAGTGATCATCACCGATCACAACGTCCGCGACACCCTCTCGATCACCGATTTCTCGTACCTGATCGACCGGGGGAGGCTGATCTCATCCGGGACCTCGGAGGAGATCCTCGTCGACCCGCTCGCCCGCCGGGTCTACCTCGGCGAGGGGTTCAGACCTTAAGTTCCCTCCGGTAGAGCCGCCCCCTCCAGATGAATACCACAAATGCAGCAACGAACACGGCGCTTATCACGTGCGCCGCCCGGACCGGGCCGAGCCAGAGGCTGTCCCCGCGGGTGAAGCTGACGAGCGAGCGAGCGAGCGCATAAAGGATGAAGTACATGGCGGTGGAGAAACCGTCCTTGTAGCCCCGCTTCCTGATCGACCATAGATAGCTAAAAATCATGAGATTAAGGATCATTTCGTAGATCATCGAGGGGTGCGTCGCCTGACCGGGGTAGGTCATCCCCGCCGGTGAATCGGGTGGAAAATGGATCCCCCACGGGAGGGTCGTCGGGGTACCGTAGGCATCCCCGTTCATCAGGTTCCCGATCCGGCCGATCGCCTGACCGAGGATCATGCTCGGGGCGAGACAGTCGGTCAGGGCCCAAAACGAGACCCGTTTCACCCGGGCGAACACGTATATGGTGAGCGTCCCGGCGAGGACCCCCCCGTGGATGGCGAGCCCTCCCTCCCAGATCTTCAGCATGTCAATCGGATGGGCCCCGTAATAGTCCCACCGGAACGCGACGTAGTAGATCCGGGCGCCGATGATGGCGAGCGGAATCGTCCACAGGAGGAGATCGAGGAGGTCGTCGCGGGAGAGGGGGATCCCCTTCCGCTTCACCTCGAAGGCGAGCAGGAAGAAGCCGACGGTGAACGCGATCACGTACATCAAGCCGTAGTAGCGGATCGTCAGCGGCCCGATCTGGACCAGGACTGGATGCATCTTCGCCCCTCTCTTCCGATATGATCGGAGTATATGACTGAGCGGCCGTTCTGTAAACCGATACTAGCCGCCTCCTCCGGGATCCTGGCGGCGCTTGCGATGCCGGGGTTCGGGGCCTGGCCGCTCGTATTCTTCGCCCTCGTCCCGCTCTTCTACGCCCTTGAAGGGGAACGGTGGTTCAAAAGCTCCCTTTTGTTCGCGGCCGTATTCTTCGGCCTCGATCTTCGCTGGCTCCTGACCCTCTACCGGTTCAGTCCCTTGATCATCCCGGGATTCATCATCCTGGTCGCCTATTTCTCCCTCTTCTTCACGCTGACCGGCCTTATCGTCCGATTTCAAAACAGGCCGAAAGGGGCGCTTTTCATCGTCGCGGCAGCGGTATGGCTCTCGCTTTCCGAGTACCTCCGCACGTTCGGTCCGCTCGAGATCGGCTTCTCCGACCTGCATCAATCGCTTTACCGGGTCCCGGCCCTGATCCAGGCCGCCTCCTACATCGGCCCGTGGCCGATAACCGGGCTGATCGCCGCGGCGAACGCCTCCTTTTATCTCGCACTGAAGGGGAGGAAGACCCGCTACGCCCTGCTCGGGATCGGGCTGATCGGGATCCTAGCCGCCTTCTCCCTTTCCCCTTGGACGATGGAAGGCCCATCGACCCCGGTCGCCATCGTCTCCTCTACCGTCGATCAGGAGGAGAAGCTCGATCCGGCGAATCTTCAGCGGCTTACCGATCGTTACCTCAAACTTGGGGAGCGGGCCGCTTCTCACGAACCGGAGCTGATCGTATTCCCCGAGTCGATCCTCCCGGCATACATCCTCCGGGAGGAGGACCTCCATTCCCGCTTCTCCCGCCTCGCCGAGGATAGCAGGGCGGAGGTCCTCGTCGGAACCGGGGATTATCGGGACGGGAAGATCTACAACAGCGTGGCCCTCCTTCCCCCCGGAGGGACACCCCCTGCCATCTACGACATGGTCCGGCCGGTGCCGTTCGGGGAGTACATCCCCGGCCGGAGGATATGGGAGGCGATCGGGCTGAAGCGGCTCGCCGATTCCTTCCTACCTTACGACCTTTCGCGGGGGAACCGGTATTCGCCCCTTTCCGGGATCGGGACCCCGATCTGCTTCGAATCGACGTTCACCAGCCCATCCCGCTGCTTCGCGAAGAACGGCGCCACACTGTTGGTCATAGTGACGAACGACGCCTGGTTCGCGGGAAGCTCCGAATTGGAGGCCCACTTCGCAGGGACCGTCTTCCGGGCGGTGGAGAACCGCCGCTTCATCCTCCAGGCAGCGAACGGTGGGATATCGGGGATCATCGATCCGGAAGGGAAGGTGATCGGATCCACGAAGAAGGAAGGGGTCTTAACCGGATCGGTCTCTCGCTCGAGCCGGCTATCCCTCTACACCGAATGGGGGGATATCCCGTTCCTCCTCCTCGTTGGGATCGGGCTCGCCCTCCTCATCCTGCGGAAGAAGGGAAAGGCGGGGGATGATTGATCCCCCGCCTTCGCTGAAAGAACCTCTGGATCAGTCTTTCGATGCCGGTGAGATGTTGCTCCCGGTCTCGGTCAGTTGCGTCACGCTACCGGTGGCGAACTCGACCTTATAGATCTGAACGTCCCCAGCGCCGTCGTCCCTGACGAAGACGATCCCGGAGTCGTCCTCCAGCCAGTAAGGGCAGTATTCATCGTAATCGGTCGTGATGTTCGGGTTGGTAGAGCCGAGGGAGTCGACGTAGTCCTCGAGTGTCTCGGCATTCGTCCCGTCGGCGTCCATCACGTAGATGTCGATCTCCCCTGTGGATCGCTGCCGGGAGAACGCGATCTTCGTCCCGTCCGGCGACCAGACCGGCCTGGATATCCCGGCTCCGGCGGGGAGATCGAGCGCCGTCCCTAACCCGGCTAGGACCGGCGAGGCGTCACCTGCCCGTCCTCCCACACCCGGATCGTAAATCTCCGTTGTGGTCCCGTCCTCCTCACGGAGCCAAATGGAGCTTCCGCCGGATGAGCCCTTGTTAGAGACGAACAACAGGTCGTCACTGACCGGCGAGTAGGCCGGGGCGATCGCCCATGACGGAGACTGCGACGTCAGCTTTGCCTGTCCTGTCCCGTCCGCGCTCATCGTGTAGATCTCCCACGTCGTGGTCGATGGGGTCTGGGCGGCGTTCGATGCGTAAGCGATCATATCCGCATCCGACGACCAGCTCGGCTGAATCTGGTTCGAGGCGGTCTGGACCGTAAGCTGGGAGCGGCCGGTCCCGTCGACCGTCATCGTCCAGATGTTCCAGCTCGTCCCATCCTCCCCCGCAAACGCGATCCTGTCCCGCGTTACCCGGACGAGATCGGGGAATAGCTCGTCATCTGCACTGTCGTATACCGCCGCCTCATCGGTCCCGTCGGCCTTCATCCGGTAGATGTCATAATCCCCGAGAGCCCGGTCGGTGGCGAAGGTGATCATCACCGGCCCGATCGTCACGGTACGGTTCGTCATCCCGATCCGGCCATCGTTGTCGGTGACGGTGAGGACAACCTGATACGTCCCTTCATCGGTGTATTCGTGAACGATCGGGACGGAGACGTCGGCCCCGCTCGCATGCGTCGAGCCGTCTCCGAAATCGAGGTCGAAACTCGCTATCGTCCCGTCCGGATCGTTCGAATCGCTTATGTCGAACGTGATCGTGACCGGCGCCTCGGTATCGCCACCGCCATCGATCCACAGAATGGCGATCGGCGCCTGCCCGAAAAACCCTCGACACGCAGCGAGCCCCACCATCAAGATCGCCAACAGGCCGATCACTGCTACGAGCCTCCTACTCCCTATGCGGGGAGTCCTCATCAGGGCGGACATCCCGTTGACCTCCTTAATAACCGTTTCTTTCCGGTATCCACGCTACCATAAGAACCATCCGGCCCAGTCTAGCCCCGGCCAACCCGCTCACGCTCGGACGTCCGACAATCCGCGGGAGCCGGTTCGTCCGCAAGAGGGGTGATCTATGTCGGGTCCGAAACCGCTCGCGCAAAACCGTGTATATTGGTCACCGAGGAGGCAAACGGTAGCGTGTATCGCGGACAAGACGAGGTGAGCCTGTTGCGCGCTTCACTGAACGGGGAGACTGAGGCTTGGGGTGAGATCGTGGCGAGGTACAAGGATGCGGTGTTTGGGCTCTGCCTCGGATTCTTGAGGAACAGGGCCGACGCCGAGGACGTCACCCACGATGCGTTTATACGCGCCTACGACAACCTCCGCCGCTACCGGCTCGAGAAGAGGTTCTCGACGTGGATCTTCACCATCGCCGCGAACCTGTGCCGGAACCGCCTCAGATATCGGCGGAATCATCCGGTCGTCGAGTCCCCGCCTAACCTCGCCGGAGGGAGCGACCCGGCGGTTATCGTCGAACGGGAGGACCGATGGCAGCGGATCCGAGAGGGGTTGAGCCGGCTCCCGTACAGCTATCGCGCCCCGCTCGTGCTCAGGTTCTACAACGACCTCTCCTATCGGGAGATCGGTGAGATCCTCTCCATCCCTGAAGGGACGGTGAAGACGAGGATCCATCGAGGGAAGGCGATGCTGAAAAGAGAGGTCGAGAGGGAAGTGATCGATCATGGTTAAAGGTGAGTTCGACGAATTGCTGAGGGATGCATTGCATAATGAGGTGAAGGATGCGGCCGGTTCCCTGCAGGGGCTCGAGGCCCGGATCGCCTCCGAGCTCGAGGGGAGGCTCCCGCGGCTTAGGCCGAGCGATCGGTTTAGACAGCTGTTGGCGCCGACGCGGGCCGGCCGGATCGGCCAGCTCGCCGTGATCGGGGCGACGGCCGCCGCGTTCCTCTTCCTCGGGGTGTTCATCGCCCATCGGACTTCCCTGTTGCCGGGACCGGAGCGGCTCTCCCCCTCGCTGAGCGCTTCGGCGAACAGGGAGGTCCTGTTCGTCGTCCCCGCCCTCGATGCGAAGCAGGTCGCTGTAGTCGGGGATTTCAACGGCTGGGAGGCGACTCCCCTCTCCGATGACAATCACGATGGAATCTGGACGGCGAACATCCCGCTCTCCCCCGGCCGTTACGAGTACGCGTTCATCATCGACGGCCGCTGGTGGGGACAGGACCCTCTCGCCGATGAGTACGTGAGCAGCTTCGGCCAATACAGCTCGGTCCGATACGTCGGAGGAGGGGGTGATGGGGCATGAAAGAGAACAGTCGGAGGATAGGGTGCCTTTTCGTCTTGATCGGGCTTCTGTCCCTGAGCACCATCGGTTCCGCTCAGGTCTCAATCGATCATTTCAGCCTGGCCCTGTCCGCCCTCCCCCTCACATCAGAAGATCGAATCCTCGCGGCGATCGGGGCCGGTCTCTCTCAGGACGGCTTCCCGGCCGCCAGGATGCTTCAGCTAACACAGCAGATCGTAACGATACCGGGGAGCGTCGAGGAGAAGGAGGGGATCCTGATCCTGATTGCGCGGACGATAGAGGAGGGCCTCCCTGCGGACGGGATGATCGAGAAGGGTTTCGCCTTGGCCTCCGCCCTCGGGGAGGGGCTCCCGATCAAGGCGATCATCCAGGAGACGCTGAAATGGTTCACGCAGAGGGCTCCTCTATCCTCGATCGAGTACGGGATCTCACGGCGGCTCCTATTGCTCCGGGCGGTCCGCGACCTGTTGTTCGAAAAGGAGATCTTCAGCCTCCCGCCCGGAGCGCCGCAGACGGTCCCGACCGCCCTCCCCGAGCCGCGATTCAACGAGCTCCTGCTTCAGATCTCAGACGAGGTCGGTGATTATCTCGACGGAGGAGGGAGCCCGTTCGAAGGGGAAGTCCTCCGTACGCAGGTGATCAATCGTTTAACAAGGTTAAGAGGTGAGGTGATACTGGGGAGCGACGTTACCCTCATCCGCGACAACATCACCGCATCCGATCTGACGCGGGTCGCGCTCGCCGCGCTCTCGCAACCGACGGAGTGATACCATGCGAAAGGAAAGGGAGGAGAAGATGAACGAGAAGATATGGAGGCTTGGAATCCTCATCGCCGTCATGGCGGCCTTCACCGCGCTCGCCGCCTACGGCCAGGGAGGGACCGCCGTCCCGAAGGGGATCATTCCCACCCCGCCGGAGAGTGAGGAGCTCCAAGTGAGCATATGGGTAGACAAAGGGGCATACACCGTAGGCGAGTCGATCACCATCCATTACAGCGTCAACAAACCGGCTTACGTCTACATCTGGGACATCGAGCCGGACGGAACGGCGAATCAGATCTTCCCGAACTCTTTCCCAGGGGGATCGGACAACTACGCTCCGGCAGGGGAACACGTCGTACCGGGGAGCTGGCAGGTCGACCTACCGGTTGGGACGGAATACCTCCAGATCCTGGCGACGACGACGCCGGTAGATCCGTTCGCATACCTGACAGGAGATCCCGATCAGTTCCGACAGCAGATCGAAGTGCAGATCCTCGGGATCATCCCGGCGAGCGAACGGAGCTGGAACTTCACCAGCTTTGAGATCGTCTCTGGGGCCCCGCCGTCCTACGCGACCCTGACGATCACATCCGATCCGAGCTGGGCCACGATCACCCTGGACGGAACGTACGCCGGTTACACCCCGCGCACCCTCTTCGTCGAGCAGGGTTTCCATCGGATCACGATCAGCAAGGCCGGGTATCAATCGTACAACGCGATGATATTCATCCTCGGCGGGGGGAGCCGGACGATCGACGCCGGCCACCTGACCCCGCTATTCCCGACGAACAATCCCCCGACCGCCTCGTTCACCTACTATCCGAGCGCACCGATGGTCTACAGCCCGGTCCAGTTTAGCGGGAGCGGCTCATCGGACACGGATGGGTGGATCGTCTCCTACGCATGGAACTTCGGGGATGGATCGACCGGAACGGGCCCGCTCGTCTCGCACACCTTCCTCTACCCGGGGAGCTATTCAATCACCCTTAGGGTGACCGATGACGACGGCGCCTCGAGCGAAGCGACCCAGACGGTGACGATCGGGGCGGGGAACATCCCGCCGACCCCCTCGCTGACGATCAGCCCGGCGAGCGTCTTCCTCGGCGGATGGGTGAAGTTCGACGGAACCGGGTCATCGGACGCGGACGGGACGATAGTCTCCTACCTCTGGGATCCGGGCGACGGTTCAGCACCGGTGCAGTCGACCGTTCCGTACCGCTTCTACCGGTACGCGAACCCGGGGACGTACACCGTCACCCTGACGGTCATCGACGACGACGGGTCGAGCGCCGGCGCGAGCGCCCAGGTTCAGGTGATAACGACGAACATCCCGCCGGAGGCGGCGTTCACGTACTATCCCGAGTCACCGCAGATCGGGGAGTGGATCCGGTTCGATGCCTCCGGATCGCAGGACCCGGACGGGACGATCGCCACATACTCCTGGAACTTCGGGGACGGGACGAGCCCGGTGGCGACGGAGAACACCTATTACTACTACCGCTTTACCTCCGCCAGGACGTACCTCGTCACCCTGACGGTTACCGACAACGACGGAGCGTCGGATTCCGTCTCCTACCCGATAGCGGTCGGGAGCGCCGCCGAGCCTCCGGTAGCATCGTTCACCTACACGCCGGTCAACCCGGCGGTCGGCCAGGTGGTCACATTCGATGCCTCCTCGTCGTTCGATCCCGATGGGTTGATCATTCACTACATCTGGGACCTCGACGGGGACGGGAACGACGATGCGAGCGGTCCCACGGCGCACGCCGGGTACGGTAGCGCCGGCGTGGCGAACGTTCGGCTGACCGTGATCGACAATGACGGCCTGTCAGCGACGGTGACCCAGCCGATCGCCATCTCCTCCGGCTGGGGAGGACCGAGCGGTGCACCGCCGATGGGGAACACCCCCGGGATATTCGTCTGGGGGACGAACACCTGGCACATCACGGTGAACGCCGGTTCCGGATGGAGCACCCCGCATTCCTACCGGATCGAGCTCGGGACCGACGGGACGTTCCAAGGGGTGAACCGGTCCGCTACGGGCGGGGTCGCCCCCCTCGGGATCATCCCGACCCCGACCGGAGGAGGGAAATCGCTCACCTTCGAGGGATCCCTCCAGATCGGATCGATCGACTACTCGTTCACCGCGCCGGGAGCGGACAAGATCAGGATGAGCCTGAAACTCGACATAGACGGTGACGGCACCCTCGATCAGTCGACGAGTTTCGTCTATCTCCGCTACTCGATGGTCCATCCGCCGTACGCGCCGTTCGTGATCGGCCTCGCCGAGGGGGCGACGGACCTGATCCCGGCCAGCGACTTCAAGATCGGGTTCTACAGCACCTTCCTCGCCGGGTACATGCACGTCTTCACAACGACGATATCCCAGCTGGAAAGCCTCTAGGGCTGGGGGGGACCGACCGGGCGGGGCGAACGATTCGCCCCGCCCGTCCTTTTCGGTTGTCGGTGGTATTCGCCCGGGTGTAAGATAGAAACGTCATGGAGACCCGCCATCTCGCGATCGATTGGAACCTCGATCATCCAGCGATTCACCGGGACCCCTTCTTCGGCCGGTTCTCCTTCTCGGCATTCGACGCCGTGTTCATCGATCCAGAACCGATTTCACGCCACTGGACGGCCGAGGTCGCGACAGGGGGGGATGGAATCCGTAGGACCGATCCGGAACGGGATCGGGGATTCGGCCGGACATTGAAGGCGTGGATGCAGAGGCGGCGGGCCGAGGCCGATGACCTCCTGAAACGAGGGGGAGGGATCATCGTATGCCGGCTCAGACCCCGGGGGGAGCCGCTCGAGATCCTCTCCAGCGGCGGGGTGCCGGAGCGGGTCGACCGGTACAGCTGGCTCCCCTCGATCACGCTCGTCGACCGGCACCATCAGTTGAGTTTTCCGACGAACGGGCGCTTCCTCCCCCGCCGGGGCGAGGACATAGTACTTGCGGGTACGGGAAGCCCGTTCGAGGACTATCTGCGCGAGTTTGAGGGCCACATCGTCTATGACGCCGTCTACCAGGACCTCCTCTCTACGCCGATCGAGAGGTTCGCAACGGTCCTCGCCCGCAATCGGGTCGGAGATATCGTGGCCCTCGAGATCCCGTTCGACGAGGGGAGGCTGATCCTCGTCCCGGTTGTACAAGGGATCCCACCGGCCCGCGAGGCCTCCTCTCTGGTGGAAGCAGCCCGGAAGGAGGCGTTCCGACCGGCGTTCGCCCCCATCCCCGACTGGCTACCGTCCTACCCCCTCCCGGGTGAGGACGAGCTCGTCGACGAGCTTACCGGCCTGACCGAGCGGAGGGATGCCCTCGCCCTCAAGGTGGAGGAGACGGCGAAGAAGCTCGAAGAGAAGACCCGCTACAAGCTCCTCTTATATGCAAAGGGCCGCTTCTCGTTCCTCCCGGCCGTCGCCGACTCGTTCCGCGCCCTCGGATTTGATGTGACCGAGAGCGGACCTGAGCTCGTACTGCAAAGTCCCGAAGGGGACGCGATCGTCGCCGCCGAGGCGACGGAGGAGACCCAGGTCGGCCTCGCTCCCTATCGTCGGCTGAGGGAGGCGGTCGATCGGGCGATCACCGACGGGGAGGGACCGCACAAGGGGATACTAGTCGTCAGCGGTTCGAGGGGGCTCGACCCGAAGCACCGGCCGACCGAATACGCTCCAGGGGTCCTCCGCGGATGCGAGGCGCAGGGGATATGCCTTCTCACCTCGTATCGACTGTTCAAGCTCGTCCAGCAGGCGCTGAAAGGGCCCCGGAGCAAGAAGTCCCTCGCCGATCTTCGCCGGCTGATCCTCGAGTGCGACGGGGAGCTGAGGGACGCTGAATCCCGGTGACACCGCTTCTCATCGGATGCATCCTCATCATCCCAACGACCGCGCTCCTATCCGCCGCCTTCGCCTCCTTCATGCGGCGGCGCTCGATCGGCCAGCAGATCCGGGCGATCGGCCCCGATGGACACGCCCGGAAGATCGGGACCCCGACGATGGGAGGGATCGTCGTCCTCGCCGTCTGGATACTCGGAACGGCCGCCCTGGGGAGCGTCTATCCCCTCACCCTAAGGAGCGCGTTCATCCTCGCCTCCGGGATCCTGTTCGCCGCGATCGGCGCTGCGGACGATCTTATATCCATCCGGAAACGCCGCTCCCTCGGCCTTTCCCCCTTGCAGAAGATCTTTCTTTCGAGCCTGGTGACGGTCGCATTGTTCTTCGGGTTCAGTGCCGTATTCAAGACGCCGCTGCGCGTTCCTTTCTCCTCCCTGAACGTCACCCTCCCTCCGGTCGGCTCGTTCTTCCTCGCCTGGTTCGTCTTCTTGGCGACGACGAACGGGATGAACCTGACCGACGGCCTCGATGGCCTGGCGAGCGGGACGACGATCCTCATCCTGATCGGGACGGTTCTCCTATCGCCGACGCTTGAGAACATCGCCATCACCGTCCCCCTGATCGCCGCTCTGATCGGGTTCCTCTGGGTAAACGCCCATCCGGCCCGCCTGTTCCTCGGCGACGTAGGATCGTTCGCCCTCGGCGGGATCGTCGCTGGCCTCGCGATAGCGGGCGGATCGACCCTCCTCCTCCCGTTCCTAGCGGGGATCGTCGTCATCGAGACAGGATCGGTCATACTGCAGGTGATCTGGCTCAAGGCTGCGGGTAGGCGGTTGTTCAAGATGAGCCCCCTCCACCATCACTTCGAGAGGGAGACGAAACCGATGGGGGACTACGTCCTTCCGGCACCCGCATGGTCGGAAACAGCAATCACGACGCGCTTCTTGATCATCGAGGCGCTCTTCCTCCTTCTCGCCATCCTGGCCGGCCGGTAGAAGGACTCATGCCGGAGGTGGGACTTGAACCCACACGGGGTGTGAACCCCACAGGATCCTGAATCCTGCGCGTCTGCCAATTCCGCCACTCCGGCGCGTGCCGAAGAAAGTTTATTCCTGTCCGAATCGCCTGTCAACGATTGCTCGCCTCCTCGGTCCGCCGGTCTTGGCGCGGAGTGTGATATCGGTTACAATGGAGGACGCTTGACCGCACGTCTTGGGTGATGAAAGGAACGGTGTAAGAGGGCATATGTTCCCGGCTGTGGGAGTACAAACGCCGGAGGGGGTTAGGGATGGTTGAGCTGAAGGACTTCCGTATCTTCTCGGACCTCAAGGGGAAGGAACTGGATAAGCTTCAGGAGGCCGTACGGAAGATCAACTACGGTCGCGGGGAGATCATCTTCCAGGAGGGGGCCCCGGCATTCGGGTTCTACCTGATCTTCGAGGGGATGGTTAAGCTCGTCAAGCGGAGCATGCGGGCAAAGAGCCAGATCCTAAAGATCGTCGGCCCGGGCGAGACGATCGGGGAGACGACCCTGTTCGACAAGGGGAGCCACAACGCCTACGCAAAGACCCTCGAGCCGGTGACCGTCGGGTTCATCGAACGGGGCGACTTCTTCTACTTCCTCGAGCGGCACCCGAAGACGATCTTCCGGATGTACGAGAAGCTCTCCCAGGAACTTAAGGCGTTCCAGAACAAGCTCGCCGAGCGCTCCTACTCGTCGAGCAAGGAACGGCTCGCCCGCCTGATCCTCCATCTGGGGAAGAGCGGGGTGGAGCTGTCGCGCGCCGAGCTAGCGGAGATGGCCGGGGTCTCATCGAAGACGGCGATCAGGACATTGAGCGAGCTCGAGAGCCGGGGGATAATCGCGATCGAGAGCCGTCGGATCAAGATCCTCCGCGAGGAGTACCTCCAGAAGATCGTCGAGCCGTTCTCCACAACCCTGAACCCGAGCCTGATCATCTGAAAGAAGAACGTCCTCGCCATAGGTGATCGGTGTCCTTCTGGAGGGACACCTTGGTTCTTACCATCTTTCTGGGCATCTGTCTTTCAGCATCCCCAAACGGATTGGGCAAGGACGGGCGACCATTGACAGGTGGATTGAATCCGACTGAACGGACGATCATCGTCGGGGTTACCTTCGTAATCTCGGTCGTAGCGAGCATCGTCCTGCATCGACCCGGTGTCCCGATGACGCCGGTCGTTGCGGGGATCTTCGCTGTCCCCCTTGTCTTTGGCGTGAGCTCCCTCCGCCTCCGGGGATCCCTCCTCCTTGCAGGAGGGATCGCTTTGACCGGCGTCCTCCTTCTTTCCACGCTCTTCGAGGTTCACAGAGCGACAAGCCTGATCCCCCTATTCGCCGGTTACCTCGCGTTCGGCGGCATGATCGGCATGATCAACGAAAGGAGAATCCTGAAACGGAGGAAGTGGCGCCAATCGCGGACGCTGAAGGAGCACTACGATGAGGAGGTCTTCGAGCCGGCCCTGAACATCCTCCACTTCATCGATCGTGAGGGGACGACCCTCCGCCGGAACGAGGCCTCCCGGTCTGCGATCGGATACGCGACGAAGCGGACGCTTCAGCTGGCGGAGTACGTCCATCCTGGGGACATCGACACGATGAAGACGGAGCTGATCCGCCTGTTCGATCGGGGCGGAATCCGGGGGGTGAAGCTCAGGTTCATATCCGAGGAACAGAAAGGTTTCCCGGTCGAGATCCGTGGGACGAGGATCACTGAACGGCTCGCCGTGCTCGAGGCATCCAATCAGGAGAAGGAAGCCGAGCTCGAACGGAAGCTGATGGAGACGGAGGCCCGGTACAGGATACTGATCGAGAAGGCGATCGATACCCTCGATTCGGGGATCGTCATCACCGATCAACGGGGTGAGGTCCTGTGGGCGAACGCCACCATCGGCGAGTTCTTCGGGATCGATCGGGACCGACTGATCGGGATCGACGCCAAGCGCGCCCGTTCCCGCTACGTCGGGGCGTTCGAGGATGCGCAGGCGATATCCGAGGTGATGGAAGAGGCGATCAAGAAGGGGAAGCGGATCGATTCGATGACCTGCCGGGTCCGCCCGACCCTCGGCCGGGAGGAGCGGATCCTCGAATACCGATCGCTCCCGATCGAGGCCGAAGGGGACCGGAGCGGCCGGATCGATCACTTCATCGATGTCACCGAGCTGAAGCGCTTGGAAGATCGCCTCCGCGAGAAGACGCGCAACCTGGAACGGAGCTACGAAAAACTTGAGGAATTCTCGCACGTCGTCTCCCACGACCTGAAGCAACCGCTCCGGACGATCGAGACGTTCAGCGGGTTCCTTCTCGAGGACTACGCGGACAAGCTCGACGACGAAGGGAAGGAGTACCTGCAAACGCTTAAGAACTCCTCGAAGCGGATGCGACACCTGATCAACGATCTCCTCGCCCTGGCGAGCATCCACGTCGACAAGGCCTCATACGAGCGGATCAACACCCAGCGCCTCCTCGAGGAGATCCAAGAGGATCTCGAGGTCCCGCTGAAGGGCGTGAACCTGCAGATCGCCGATGATCTCCCGCCGGTCAAGGGGAACAAGGTCAGGATCGGCGAGCTGTTCAGCAACCTGATCGTCAACGCGATCAAGTACAACGACAAGGCGCTCCCCACGATCCGTGTGGGGTGCAAGGCGGATGGGATGAAGAACGGGATGGCCACGTTCTTCGTCGAGGACAATGGAATCGGAATCGAGAGCCGCTACCGAGAGCGGATCTTCGGGATGTTCGAGAAGCTGAACCCGAATCCGAAGGACGATTATGAGAGCACCGGAGCCGGCCTCGCGATCTGCAAGCGGATCGTTGAGGAACACAGGGGAAGGATCTGGGTAGAATCGGAGGTTGGCAAGGGAAGCACGTTTTACTTTACCATTCCCAGAGCAAGAGAGGTGGAAGCCAATGCGTACCCTCGAAAGGATGAAAGTCCTCGTAGTGGAGGACAACCCGAATGACGTTACGATCATAAAGCGCGCCATGCGCAAGAGCGACGTGAAGTGCGAGCTCTACTTCGCCAGCAATGGGGCGGAGGCGCTCGATGCCCTCTACCAGACGGGGGAGTTCGCCGACACGCCGCGCCCCGACCTGATCCTCCTCGACCTCCGTCTCCCGAAGGTGGGAGGGCTGGAGGTCCTGGCGAAAGTCAAGGAGGACGAGCGCCTCCGCCGGATCCCGGTGATCGTCCTGACCGAGTCAGAGCGCGAGGAGGACATGGTCAAGGCTTACGATAGCGGGGCGGCGAGCTACATGACAAAACCGGTCGACTCCAAGGACTTTGAGCGCTTGATCCAGACCGTACAGGACTACTGGCGGATCGCCAGGATCTCGCCCGAATAGGGGATACGGGCCGACGGGACAACCGTCCTCCTCTTTCCGGATCGTTGCCCTCCTGCAGAGGCACGAACTCCAACCTCTTCAGTGGCATCTGCCCCACCCCGTGGAGGGACCGGCAGATATCATCGCATCAGCTTACGACAAGGAGCGGGGCGTACGCAACGGAAGAGGGAGAGATCCGAGGGGCTGCAAGGCAACTCCCATCGTACCTCCTTACGAGGGTTCCTCACCGTTTCGAGAGCGCGGTGAGCCTCTTTCCGAACAGAGAATATACGCCTCTCAAACCGGGGGCTGAGCCGAGAGGTTGAAGTTCCGGTAGGGCAGCCAACGGTCCTTACCCTGGGAAGGCGGACGCGGCAGCAGGTCCGCCTTCCCACCCCCATTTACTCCTGCGGGAGAGAATCGAAAACGAAGTAACACTCTATGTATTCAGCGAGATACCTAGCTTGATCCGCCTCTCCCTCGGTAAGCGGCCGGCCGCTGAGGGCGATCAAGGCGGCCATCGCGTCTGACACCTGCTCCGGAAGGTCCACCGGCGGTGCCCCCCCTTCTTCTCCGTAAAAGATCCCACGCAAATCATCATCGATCCTATCGATCGTACTGCGGTCGATGATCGTGCGAACGGCGAACGCGACCGCAAACCGCCACCGCTTGACCCCTTCACCTAAAGCTGAAAGCGCCTGAGAGAGCGTTCCCTCTAGTGTCGAGTTCAGCTTGTGTATGGAAGCGAACAGTTTCTCGTCGCTCGCTCGATCGAGGAGAGGGATAAGTCCCTCCGGTGAGGATCGTTCGATCTCCTCTAGGGTCAGGCGATAGGAAGCGCAAAAGCCGACCACCTCCGCACGGAGCACGGCGAGTGCAACGGAGGAGGTCTGGGTCAATAAATCGGAGGGTATCCCATTGACGGCGCTGAAAAGCTCCGCACAAGAACCTCCGATCCCCGATGGAATGGCGACCGGAGCCCCGGTGAACAGATGATCGGCATAGGATCGATAGAGCGCATAAAGAGGGGCGAACGAGGAATAAAGGTCGGCAAATTGAGAGCCGAGGACCGCCTCCGGGTTCGAAACGGCTACTAGAGACAGAGCAGCGATCAAAGCAAGAGCAGCGATGATATTCCGCATACCGACAGGATAACACCGTTTTACCGGCGATTCCATTCTGGACACGGAAGCGATCTTGGCTACAATCCTTCTAAGCCGTCAGCCGGACGGTCGAGTTCAAAGGAGGTAAAGATGAAACGGGTAGGATTGGTAGCGCTGTTGTTGGTCACAATCGGGGCCCTCGTCGCGTTCGCC
>Ga0190334_1000342_pt1 | contig 24459 bp, 27 predicted proteins | sample 48720478_MG_FD_161270 | JGI IMG/M metagenome (GOLD analysis project Ga0190334, IMG submission 161270) | Hydrothermal vent sediment bacterial communities from Southern Trench, Guaymas Basin, Mexico - 4872-04-7-8_MG | ecosystem: Environmental > Aquatic > Marine > Hydrothermal vents > Sediment ... | reverse complement strand
CCGAAATGAGTAAATTGAGGGAAGAATTAATAAGGTACTATTTCTCAGAGGGAAATTATAAAAAGGTTGTTGAACATTATGATGAATTATTAAATTATGAAAATAGACCGGGAAAAAAGATAAGAACTATTTATGCAAAATCTCTTTACAAAAGTGAAATGTATACAAGTGCTCTTTTGGAAATGGAGGAACTTTATAAGGATTATCCTGATGACCTCGAATTTGAAAGATTATACTATGATTGGAAAGCAAAGATAGAATCTCTGAAAATTGATAAATATATAAAAAGAATAGAGGAAAAAAAGAGTATATCAAGAGAAGAGCTAGCTGCTGTCCTTTATTCAAGATTTAGTAAAATTATAGATGCATTACCCTTAAGACCAAGAATAATTTTAGATATACAAAACTCATGGGCAAAAGATTTTGTTAAAAAAGTTGTTTTTACAGGAATAATGAAAGTAGAGTTGAACCACAATTTTAATTTGAGCAAAGAAGTTTCTCGCTTGGATATGGCTGAGATATTGTATAGATTTACGAAGAGAGTAAAAGTTAGAGTTAAAGGGAAAAAGATTAGAATTGCTGATGTTCCTCCTTATCACTTTAAAAGAAAATATATAAATTTTGCTGTAAGCAATGGTTTGATGGTTCTTGATAAAGACAAAAGGTTTTATCCTCAAAGAAAAATCGCTGGTAAGGAGTTAAGTGCTATTTTAGAAAGACTATCAATTTTACTGAGAGATAAGAATTAATGAAATTTAAGACATTTGATGCTGTAAAAAATGAACTTTTCAAGTTACCGAATGAACTCACGCTTTTAAGAATATTTTTAACACCGATTGTTCTTGTTGCGATAGTTTACGGGAAAGATAATTGGGCCTTTTTAATTTACACTATTGCAGCTATTACTGATTTTTTTGATGGATATATCGCAAGAAAACGAAAGGAAATTACTGATATTGGGAAATTTCTTGATCCTTTAGCAGATAAATTGATGTCATTAACGATGTACATTTCTTTGAGTATGAAGGCTCTTCACCTTACGAATACAATACCAACTTGGCTTACTATTTTTGTTGTTTCAAGAGATTTAATTATTGTATTTGGGATAGGAGTTATTTTTTTATTAAAAGATGATATTATCATAAAAGTTTCTATATGGGGCAAAATTGCTATGGTTTTGCAAGATTTGACAGTATTTTTTGTCCTTCTTTTTAATTATTTAAAAAGACCTTGTATTTTTATAAATTATCTTTATGTTTTAACCTTAACATTTGTATTAATTTCAACTTATGGTTATGTTAAGATGGGGTTTAAAATAATAGGGGATAATGGGGGCAAAAATGTATAAAAAATACGCACCTTTGTTTAATCTTCTTATTTTTTTAATTATCTATTTTTTTATATTTGCCTTTTTTGCAGCTTTCAAAGTTATTCTTGCGCCTCTCCTTCTTTCGGTTTTACTTGCATATTTTCTTGACCCTATAGTTAAAAATGTTGAAGAAAAAATCAAATGGGGAAGGCCTTTTATCTCTTTCTCCATTATTGTGATTTTTATTATTCTTGTTATAGGGCTCTTTTCTTTGGTAATTCCTATTATAGTAAATCAATTCAATAATTTTATGAAAAATTTACCTGAACTTATCGATAATGCTACAAAATCAACTTCAAATTTTACAAAATGGCTGGATAATCATTTTAAATTGCCTTCTGCTGTTAAAATAAATTTTGCGAAGGAGCTCGAAAAAGAAATTTTGAAGTTTCTATCAGGATTATCCTCTTTCATACCTTCTATATTTTCAAATATATACAGCATAATATTGAGTATCCTTTATCTGATCTTAATACCTATTTTTTCCTTTTACCTATTGAAAGAATTGCCTTATATCAAAGATTTTTTAGAAAAATTAGTTCCTCCGAGAATAAGGCCTGCTGTAAAAGAAAAGGTTAATGAGGTTAATGAAGTGGTTTCCACTTTTGTAAGAGGGCAGTTTATTATCTCTGCGGGTTTAGCTGTTGCTTATTCAATAGGCCTTTCAATTATTGGATTGCCTTTTGCAATATTAATAGGGATAATAGCAGGTCTTGGAGATATTGTTCCATATCTTGGGACACTGTTTGGAGTTTTGCTTTCCATTATTGTTGCTCTTTTTTATTTTCACACATTAAAATCTGTTCTTTTGGTGATTTTAGTCTTTGCTGTAATTAAAATTGTTGAAGACTGGTTTGTTTACCCTAAGTTAATAGGGGATAGAGTAGGTGTCCATCCTGTTATTATTATCCTTATTATTATTTTTGCCGGAGAGTACTTTGGGATAACAGGCATGATTCTTTCCATTCCCTTTGCAGGTGTTTTAAAAATATTTTTAAGAGATATTTATGAATGGTATAGAGAATCTTTTTTGTACAATAAAGAGGTAGAAATACTGGTAGAAGATATTCCTGGAGAAGAAAGGAGGAACAATGAATAAAATTGTAATGATTCCGTGGATGATTGAAAAAACTCTTGTAAAGGGAGTTCCTAAGAGAGAACTTATGAAGGCAAAGGTTTTTGATAGCCAAGATAAGACAATAGTTTACGATTTCCTTGGATATTCTCATTCTTTGTCTTTGCTGCAACTTTTGTCAAAAGATATAGAGAAGATTATTTTTTTTGGTGCAGCTTCTTTTTCTGGAGAGTATAAAACAGGAGATATCGTATATCCCAGAGAAAATTTTATATTTTTGAAGTATGAAGATAGATTTACGAAGCGTTTAGAATTAGAGAAAGATAAAAGAACAAAGATAGAAAAAATTTTTAACATTAGATCAGCTCCTTCTATGACAGTTGATTTTGCTGGATTTTTCCCATTGGAAGAATTCAAGAAATTGAACAGGTATAAGAATAATTTATTTATAGAGATGGAATGGGGTTTTATATTTAGATGGGCAAAAAAACACAATATAGAAGCTTATCCTATTTATATTTTAACAGATAGATGGGGAGATAAAGTGAAAATAAATGATAAGATAAAAGGGAATTTTAAAAAAACTTTTGAAAAAATAATGGAGGAAATGTGAGACCTAAAGTTTTGTTAACAAGAGCTTTTCAGGATAAGCCAATTAAATACCTTCTTGAAATTTCGGAGTTAACTATTGGCAACTATGAAAGGAACTTAAAGAAGGAAGAGATAATTGAACTGGTAAGAGATAAGGAAGCTCTTATATCTTTACTTGCTGATCCAATTGACAGAGATGTAATTGATTCTGCTCCAAATTTAAAAATAATTTCAAATTATGCGGTTGGCTACAATAACATTGATTATGATTGTTGTATTAAAAAAGGGATTTATGTTACCCATACTCCGGGTGTCCTAACCGAAGCTACTGCAGATATTGCTTTTGCCCTTCTTCTTGCGGTTTCAAGAAGAATTGTTGAATCTCACAATTTTGTGCTTGAAGATAAATTCAAAGGATGGGAACCAAATTTATTACTTGGGAAAGAGATTTCAGGAAAAACAGTTGGTATTATAGGAATGGGGAGAATAGGAAAAGCTTTTGCAAGAAGATGTAAGGGTTTTGGAATGAATGTTATCTATTATTCAAGAACAAGATTATCTAAAAAAGAGGAGAGTACCCTCGGGGTTGAGTTTAAAGAATTAAATGAACTTCTGAGAGAATCTGATTTTATTTCACTCCATATTCCTTTGACAAAGGAGAGCTACCATCTTTTGAGCAAGGAAAGATTGGAACTTCTAAAAAAAGATGCGGTCTTGATAAATACAGCAAGAGGTCCTATTGTGGATGAAGAATATCTTATTAAAATGTTAAAAAAAAGAAGGATTTTCGGAGCTGGTTTTGATGTTTATGAAAGAGAGCCTGTTGTTCCGGATGAACTTAAAAACCTTGATAATGTGGTGCTTTTGCCTCATATAGGTTCAGCTACAGTGGAAACAAGAGAAAAGATGGCTATGATGTCTATAAAAGCCATTGAAGATTTTTTTAAAGGAAAAACCCCCGAAAATCTTATTCCAGAGTGGAAAAAGTTCTTAAATGGGAAATCTTAATTTAAGTATTTCACCCACTGTTGAAGCATTAAAAAACAAAAAAATAGTCTGTATCCCTACTGATACTATATATGGGCTTTCCGTAAGTGCTTATGAAAAACAGTTATTAAAAAAAGTTTCTGAACTTAAAGGGAGAACTTCACCTTTTATCTTGTTGATGGATAGTCTAAATAAAATAAGGGGAATATTGAATGAAATTCCTGTTTCTTTTTTGAAATTAAAGGCTGCACGATTAATACCGGGGCCTATTACTATGCTTCTTAGGGTGAGGGTAAAGGTTGATTATATAGTCTCTTCAGAAGGGAAAGTTGCTGTTAGAATCCCTTCTATGGATTTTTTACAAAAAGTTTTAAGGGAACTTGATTTCCCTATAATCTCAACAAGCGCTAATATTTCGGGTAAGCCTCCGGCAAGGACAATTGATGATGCAAGAAAGTATTTTGGTAGAAAAGTTGATCTCTATATTGATGGTGGAGAACTTGGCGGTTATCCTTCTACTATAATAGATTTAACTGAAGACTCTGTGAAATTGATTAGAGAGGGCTCGATTCCTTTTAATAATATTATTGATGCTTTGAAAAAAACAGTAAACACTTGTTGACATTTAAACTTTTATTTATTATATTAAAAAATAAAATAATATAAGGAGGTATCATGAAGAAAGTAGTAAGTTTTGTGTTGATTGTTTTTGTTGCCCTCTTTTTTTATTCATGTAAAAAGAAAAAAGTGAAAACAATTCCTCAACCTCAAAAAAAGGTAGAAAAAGTTGAAAAAGTTGAGGAAAAAGTCCCCAAACTTAAAGTTGAAAAGCTTTCAGAAGAAGAAATTTTTCAGAAAAAAACTATAGAAGAATTAAATAAAGAACAAATTCTTAAAATGATTCACTTTGATTTTGATAAAGCAAATATTAGGGAAGACATGATTCCCATCCTTGAGAGGAATGCAGAATGGTTGAAAAAACATCCTACGGTTAAAATAAGAATCGAAGGATATTGTGATGAAAGAGGAACTGTTGAATATAACCTTGCTCTTGGAGAAAAGAGAGCTAAAGCTGCAAGAGATTATTTTATCTCTTTGGGAGTTGAACCTGAAAGAATTACAATAGTTTCTTATGGAAAATCAAATCCGATAGATCCCAGGCATAATGAGGAGGCTTGGTTTAAAAACAGGAGGGCAGAGTTTATTATTATAGCCAAATAATAATAGATAAAAAAAGATGAAGAAAAAAATTTTTGCTTTTTTATTAACAATAAGTTTGCTTATAACTGTTCCTTTGGTTGCCAAATCAAAGGAATACAAAGAGATAAATAAGAATTTAAAAACTCTGATTTCTATGATAGAGTCTCTTAGTCGGAAAAATGATGCTCAAGCAGGGGAAATTTCTCAGGTTTACTCAAAGTTAAAAATAATTCTAAGTCAGCTTGAATTGTTAAGGAAAAAGAATTTGGAATATGAGAAGGCTATTGGATCTTTACTTACTCAAGTGCAAACTCTTAAAGAAACTGTTGATGAATTAAAAAGATCTATAAACAATTTATATCAGCAGCAACCTTCAAGTGAAAGCGCCACTACTAGTTCTGAAACTCAAAATGATAAAAAAAATCTCAATAATCCAAAGAAAAAAGAGGAGAAAAAAAAGGTTAAATTTTCTCCTCAGCAGCTTTATTATGCAGCTTATTCTGATTATTTAAAAGGAGATTTTGAGTTGGCAATTCAAAGTTTCAAAGAATATTTGAATAATTATTCTGATTCTCCACTTGCTGATAATGCTCTTTATTGGATTGGAGAGTGCTATTATTCTCAGGGAAATTATGAAGCTGCGGTTAATACTTTTGATCAATTGATAAAAAAATATCCTGATGGAGATAAAGTCCCCAGCGCTCTTTTGAAAAAAGGATATTCATTTATTGAAATGGGTAAAAGAGCCGAAGGAATTGCGGTACTAAAAAAGATAATAAGTGATTATCCTCTTTCCGAGGAAGCTGGTCTTGCGGAGCAAAAAATCAGAGAAATCAGAGCGAATTAGGAGAGGTAATGAGACATCAAAATTCTTACAACAAAATTATTTTAATTGGACATGTGGGAAGAGATCCTGAGGTAAGATATACTCAGCAAAACAGAGCTGTTGCAAATTTTTCTTTAGCTACAACAGATGTGTTTAGAAGTTTTAATTCAGGAGAAACTGAAAAGAGAACCCAATGGCACAAAATTGTTGCATGGGGAAAATTGGCTGAGTTTGTTGAAAAATTTATTAACAAAGGAAAACACATCTTGGTGGAGGGAAATTTAAGATATAACACTTGGACAGGACAAGATGGTGTGAAAAGAACCACTGCGGAAATATATGCGGAGAGTATTGTACTTCTTGGTAAAAGGGATTATTCTCAGGACAAATCTGATGGATTTAATAATGATTTTAATAATGAGAGCGGAGGTTTTGACGATTATCCGGATACGGATGAACCCCTTCCCTTTTAATTGTTAAAATGCGAGATTATGATTATTGTTTTGCCTGCGGAAAAAAAAATCTGTGTGGCTTAAAACTTGATTTTTACAGAGAAGGAGAGTGGGTGTGTGCTGATTTTGTTCCGGGAGAGTATTATCAGGGGTATCCTAATATACTTCATGGTGGGATAACTTCAACCTTAATGGATGAAGCAATGGCAAAAGCGTTAATTTTTGATAATATAATAGCATTAAGTATAAAGCTTGAAATTTCATTAAGAAGGAAAGTAGAAATAGGAGAAAGAGTAAGGGTAAAAGCAAAATTAGTGGAGAAGAGAAGAAAAATTTACATTCTTGAAGCCATAGTGGAAGGAATTGATAAAAAAGAGCTTAAAGCCTCTGCTAAAGGATTTTTTCACGAAGTTAAATTAGAAGAAAATAGTTAAAGTTTTAAGATTTCATTTGAAATTTTTATTGTCGAATTAATAATTCTTTTTTGGTCCTTTTTATTTGTATAATATCCTTTATTTAATGCAGTGTTTTTTCTTATGACAATTATTTCAATTCCGTCTGACTGGCTTTTTGGTTCAAAAATCAAAAATCCCTCTAAATCACGGATTCCTTCCAAAGAGCGAATTTTCTCAAATTTTGTTAATAGCCTAAAATCTTTTTTTGCTATAATGACAGAATAGAGATATGGATACTGTTTTGATTGTACATTATTTATACTTACGGAAAACTGAATACCTAAAAAATCTTTGACATTTTCTTTTGGCGAAAGCATTAATTTCGCGTCATGGGGAACATATTTTTTCTCCTTTTCCTCAATTAGAAATTGTGGCAAGACATTATAGATATCCTTATAATTTTTCATTACTATATTATAAATATTTAATAAAATTGAAAGCTTTTGTTTAAGACCTTCAGGTGACCAGATGTATCTATTCCCCGAAGCTATTATTACTCCTAAAATTGCAATTGCATCCAATATAAGGAAGGAAATTATTGCGGGGGCTCCGTTAGATTCGATAATAATAAAAATTATAATCCCAATGAAAAAGAAAGAGTAACCGGATCCTTTTTTGCTTCCAAAACTATCTATTTTTTTTACCTTTTTTAATGCTGCTCTGAACTCTTCCATTGTTGTATTTTCCCACTTTTTCTTTGAATCCGAAACAAAGCCTTTATCAATTTCCACCTTTTTTATCCAGTTTAGGATAATAAAGAATAACAGGAATATAAATCCAAGTACTACTTGAAAAAAGTTTCCAGATATTTGTAAGTAATAAGCTATGGAAATTATAATGGAACTTAATAAAAATCTCAAAAATATGTTAAGAGAAGGGAAAATTAAAAAATCATTTTTGTCCAATTTCTCCATATCCTCTCTCCTGCCAATACAGAGGACATGCCCCTGCACAAATTTCCTTGTATTCACAATTTTGACATATTTCCGGTAAATATTCCATATTTCTAAAATATAAAGCCTTTTTTGAAAACCATATTTTTTTAAAATCCTTTCTAAGCCAATTCCCTACTTTTTCAGGATGACTTGAGCACGGGTTTATGTAACCCTCAGGGTCAATGCTTACGAGTCCATGACACGCAGCACAGCTTTTTGAGCCAAGTCCTTTTGCAATCGGATTATAAATACAATAGGGTAGAGGAGAGTACCAGATAAACTCTATTCCATATTTGTCAGATTCTTCCTTAATTTTATCTATGATTGGTCCTATTTCTTTGTAGTCTATCCACAGCTCAGGATTTTCCTTTGCTGTCCCCACAGGGATTATTATGTTTGCAGAAAACTTTTTAATCCCAAGCTCCTCCTTTAGGAATTTAGGATAACTATACATTGATTTGTAATTTGCTTTGTTTATTGTGGTATTAGTGTGTACATAAATTCCTTCCGCCACAAGATTTTTTATTCCTTTAACGGTTTTATCAAAAGAATTTGCTCCCGTTAACTGATTGTGGATTTCTCTTTTGGGAGATTCAAGGCTTATCTGAGCACTTCTTAACTCTGCTTTTTTCAATTTTTTAACCTTATCTTTTGTAAGGAGAGTTCCGTTTGAGATGAGATTGACTTTAAGTCCTATTGAGTTTGCATATTCTGTTAGCTCTTCAATATCCTTTCTCAAAAGAGGCTCCCCCCCCGTAAAGCTTATAAATGGAACCTTTGCCTCATTTTTCAGCTTATATATTATTTTTTTTGCACTTTTTGTGTTCATCTCAGGCCTTTCATAATTTTTTAAATAGCAGAATTTACACCTGAGATTACACCTGTGAGTTACTGCAAATTCTGACAGGACAGGATATGTATAAAATCCCTTTTTAAACTCCTCAAATTCGATTCCGGAAGTTTGATCTTCTCTGATTTCTTCCTTTATTAAAGTTAATATTGATGATAAAAAGGAATGGATATCGTTTACTATCTTTTCTTTTTCAGTGAGGGATTTCCCCTCAATTATTTTATTAATATTTCCATCATTTTTTTTCAAAAACTTAAAAATTTTTAATCCTGATTTATTCAAACTATACACCTGATTTGGGGGAATAATTATTGTATTATCCTCTTCTCTTACATACACTCTGTATTTCAAGGAGTCGAAAAGGGATTTTATTTCTGATAGTTCATTCTGTTTATTCATGGATAAAAGATTATAGACTTAAACATTTGAGTGGTCAAGAGGCTAATGACTATTCAGCTGAGTATCAAAAAAATGAAAAATTAAGAAGTGAAAAGTTTAAAATATGCAAATAAAGTACAAAAATTTCCCCGTAGCGAATACAATTTTACTGGTGAGTTTTAGGTTGCTCTCCTGTTCAGCCTAAAACACTTTTTTTTCAAAACCTATTGAAAATGTGAAAGCTAAGAAATTGTCATAAAAAAAGTAATAACCTCCGTCAATCCCTAGAGCCACATTAAGATCTTTTGAAGGTTTTATTAAGTACTTTGTTCCTATGTGTATGGACGTATCAAGATTATTTATCTTAAAGTCTTTTTCATCTTTATTAAAATAATTGAAACCTACTCCAATATAAACACTATAATTCGCCCATCTGTACTCTGGGTAAATTCTTAAATAATAATCAGAAAAGCTCTTATAGGATGAGTTAGAGTATGTTTTTTCCATAAAGCTGAAAGTTTTTTTGTACTTTTCAGTGATAGTGAAATAGCCTCCTGAGATGTTGAGGAAACCATTTTTTGAAAACTTAAGTTTAAAACCCAGCTCTGGACTAAAACCAAGATTGTTTTCAATTGTTTCATGATAGAGAGGGAAGTTAATAATCTTTGTATCGTTGAATGTCGAAGTAAGTGAAACCGTATGTCCAAAAGAACCGAAAACAAATATTTCAGCTTTGATATATCCTGTTAAAAAAACAACAAGTGTTATTATAAAAATTATTCTCTTCTTCATAAAAATTTTACGATTGAGATTAAAAAAAGTTTTTGTTATTTTTTTAATTTTTAACTTAATGAAAACTTAAAAACTTAGAAGAGATATTGAAAAGTGAAATTAATTTTGATACAATCTCTCTTAAATAAATAACTTGGTAAAATTTTGATTTTTGAAAAAATTAAGAGAGGAGGAGTTTATTATGAAGAGAAGAGTAGTTATTATGGGAGCAGCGGGAAGAGATTTCCACAATTTTAATGTTTTTTTTAGGAACAATGAAAATTATGAAGTAGTAGCTTTTACGGCTACACAGATTCCTGACATTGATGGAAGGGCTTATCCTACTGAATTAGCAGGAAAGTTATATCCCAATGGCATCCCTATTCTTGCTGAAGATGACCTTGAAAAGATAATCAAGGAAAAGAATGTTGATGATGTTGTTTTTGCTTATTCTGATGTACCTCACGAGTATGTAATGCATAAAGCATCAATAGTACATAAATCAGGGGCTAACTTTATGCTTTTAGGTCCCGAACAAACTATGATAAAAAGCACAAAGCCAGTTGTTTCAGTATGTGCTATAAGAACAGGTTGCGGAAAAAGCCAGACATCAAGAAGGGTTGTTTCCGTATTAAGAAAAAAAGGAAGAAAGGTAGCGGTAATAAGACATCCTATGCCTTATGGTGATCTTGTTGCTCAAAAAGTACAGCGATTTGCTACTCTTGAAGACCTTAAAAAGCATAATTGTACTATTGAAGAAATGGAAGAATACGAGCCTCATATCAATAATGGAGCTGTTGTATTTGCCGGCGTTGATTATGAAGCAATATTAAGGGAAGCTGAAAAAGAAGCTGATGTTATTCTCTGGGATGGTGGTAACAATGATTTTCCGTTTTACAAATCAGATCTTGAAATAGTTGTGGTTGATCCACACAGACCCGGTCATGAATTAAAATATCATCCGGGAGAGACAAATTTCAGAAGAGCTAAAGTTATTGTAATTAATAAGATTGATACAGCTTCTCTTGATAATATTAATATAGTAAGAAATCATATAAGAGAAATTAATTCTGATGCGATTGTTATAGATGCAGCTTCTCCGCTTTTTGTTGAAAATGGAGAGGTGATAAGAGGGAAGAAAGTATTGGTAGTAGAGGATGGTCCTACTTTAACACACGGAGGGATGAAGTATGGTGCTGGTGTTATGGCTGCTTATAAGTATGGTGCATCGGAACTTGTTGATCCGAAACCTTATGCAGTGGGTAGCATTGTTGGTACTTTTAAGAAGTATACCCATATTGAAAATCTTCTTCCTGCAATGGGGTATGGTGAAAAGCAAATCAAAGAGCTTGAACAGACAATTAACAACTCCCATGCAGAGCTCGTAATTGTAGCAACTCCTATTGATCTTGGAAGATTAATTAATATTAATATACCTTCCGTAAGAGTTAAATATGAATTAGAAGAAATCGGAACGCCTACACTTGAAGATGTGTTAAAAGATTTCTAATAAAAGGTTACAGATGGCATATAAAAAGGCTGTTATTGCATTCGGAGGAAATGTAATTCTTTCTCATAATGAAAAGGGATTACAGAGTGAACAGGAGAGGAATGCCCGAAAAGCTGCGAAGGATATAGTAGGGATTGTGGAAAAGGGCTATGATCTTATAATTGTTCACGGAAATGGTCCTCAGGTAGGAAATATATTGATTCAGATGGAAGAATCTTCTCATAAGATCCCTCCTTTTACAATAGATGTTTGTGATGCAATGACAGAGGGGAGTATGGGATATATGATAGAGCAAGCAGTTATTAATGAACTTAGAAAAAGATCTGTGGATAAGGAAGTCGCAACTGTTCTAACTCAAATTATAGTAGATAAAAATGATCCAGCCTTTTTTAAGCCAACAAAACCTATTGGTCCTTTTTACAATGAATTCAGAGCCGAAGCTCTAAGGAAAGAGAAAAAATGGGTAATGGTTGAAGATGCAGGTAGGGGTTGGAGAAGGGTTGTCCCTTCTCCAAAACCCATTGATATTGTTCCAAAAAAAGCTTTAAGGCAACTAATAGATAGTGGTGTAATAGTTATCGCTGCTGGGGGAGGTGGAATCCCTGTATACATTGACTCAGATGGATTGATTAAAGGAATTGAAGCAGTTATAGATAAAGATTTTGCCTCTTCTTTGATTGCAAGAGAAGTTAAAGCTGATTTGTTTATAATCCTAACGGGAGTTGAGAGAGTTTATATAAATTTTGGAAAGCCTGATCAGAAAGAGATTAAAGATATGACTGTGAATGAGGCTGAAAAGTATCTTAAGGAAGGACAGTTTCCCGCGGGTTCAATGGGACCGAAAATTGCTGCAGCTATAGAATTTATAAAAGGTGGAGGAAAGGAAGTTATAATCACTACTCCCGGTAAGGTTAAAGGAGCTCTTGCAAACGGAACGGGGACAAAAATAATCAGGGAAGGTTAGAGATGAAAAAAGATACAATTGATTTGGCAATACAAAAGGATGAATTAAAGGGAATTAAAAATTTTTTATTATCTAAGAAGACACCTGTTCATATAGAAGAAATAGCAAGATTTATTGGGCTTAAAAGAACCAAACATTTAAGGCAACAAAAGATAAAAGTTTACGATAGAAAGTATAAATATAATGTGCAGGACTTGATTTATATGAATCTTGAGGAGATGAAGTTCAGGCTTTCAAAGAATAATGAGCTAGTGTTTAGCGGAGAAATTGTCTTTAGGATAGTTAATAAGAAATATTCGCCAACGCTTTGTTATAGTTTAATTGAGGTTGATTATGAAGGCGAAGGTGAATTTAGAAAGATAATAAATATGTTAAAAAAGAAAAAAGTTTCTCTGGAGTTTCCTGTTGCTGGTGATGATGGGGAAGAAGCTCCATTTTATGATGGTAAAGATCCAAGAGAAAATGAACCCCCTCTTCCATCCAAATACTTACAAAAGTTAAGAGAAAATCTCGAAAAGCTCCTGTTGGATTCAAAAGACTTTTTAAATTGGGGGGAATATTGGATATACAAAACTCAGCTTGTTAAAGTCAAAGGTAAAGATGAAGTTAAAATTGTAAGAGAGCTTGAAAAAAGAAAGGATTCAATAACCACGAGAGAAATCAAAGATAGTGTACTTAAAATAGAGGATGAAAAGCATTCCGAAAAGCTTATTCTTTTTTCTATAAACTATCACCTTTCAGAACATCAAAGCTTTGTATGTGTTGACTATGAGGATTGGGGAAAGTGGAATTTAAAGGAATTTTTTGAAAATATAAAGAAGACAGAGCTTGTATTTAAAAAAGCTAAGAAAGTTGACTCTTTTGAAAAAAAGCCAAAGGAAGTAGAAAGTTTGGCAAAGGATTTCTTGAAGAAAGCTAAAAAGTTCTATTCCACTGAAAGTAATCCTCTTTTGTTAAGAGAAATTGTAAGCGGTGCGTTGAAATTGACTAAAAGAGAGTTAAATCTTATTGGAAATAGGAGAGAAATAACAATATCTAGTGGAAGTGGAGAATCTTACAAAGTCTGGGTTTTTCCTTATGAAAGATATCTAATAGGCTTAAGAAAGTATTATAAGGTTAATCAGATTGTTCCCGGGACAGCATTATCTTTGAAGGTGGAAAACGGAGAATTTATCCTTGAACCAAAAGTGGGAAAGAAACCATTGAAGGTTCTTGTGTTTGATTATGATGAAGAAGAAAAGAGATTTATTGAAAAAGCAAATACAACGGTTTATTATGAACTTTTTCCGTATTTTCAACTGAATTATGGAGAGCTTGATGAACTTTATGAAATTTCTGAGGGAAGAACCGTTCTTTCAACACTTCGACATATTTTCTATGAATTTGGAGAAGATAGTGGTGAATATAAGGAGTTTCATTATTTAAGAGCTTTTCATCTTCTAAATATTCTTTACAATATATCTTTGCAGGATACTGTAAAACTTCTTTTAGGAAATAGTGAATTTTTTGATTCAGAGGAGAAGCCCGGAATATTCATACTTGATACTGAAAAAATGAGGGTTAGAGAAGAAGAGGAAAGGATAGCTTTACTGGAGAAGGAGTTAAAGGAAAAGAAGGAAAAGTTAGAAAAAAAATTATTAAAGCATGTGCCTAAAGATACTAAAAAAGAAGCTCAGGAAAGTTTACCCAGAGATGATATAGAAAGGCAAAAAGAAAAAATAGCAAGAAGACTTCAGAAAATAAGAGAAAAGGGAGTAATTGAAACCATTCATGAGAAGGTGCCTTTAAAGAAAAAGGACAAACTTGAAGCAAAAAAATCTGAAGAGAAACCAGAGACACATGTAGAAAAAGTTGTTGTAAAAGAAATTGAGAAGGAAGCGGAAAAGAAAGAGACAAAAGTTGTTAAAACAGAGAAAAAAACTGTTGAAAAAAGAGCACCGAAAGCTAAGAAACCTCCTGTTAAGAAGCAACCAAAAGTTGAGTTTGTGGAACCTGTAAAGGAGGAAAAAGAGGAAAAGAAAAAGAGAAAGAAGAAGGAAAAAGCAAAAGTTTCCACTCCGAAGAAAAAAAGTGCAAGAAGAATTCTTGAAGAAGAACTTGAAATGAAAGAAGCTGAAAAAGAAGCTATGGAGGCTTTGAAAGAGGAAATAGAGATTGAAGTAAAAAGCAAGAAAAAACACATAGATGAAGAGACCACAGTAGTTTACAGCGATAAGAAAAAGAAAACTGGTGGCGGTGTTTTAGGAGATAAATTAAAAGAAATTCTTGAAAAGAAGAAAAAATAGCCGGAAAGGGCTTAAAGGAAGGCGTTTCATGAACAAAAGTGAGAGAAACTCTGGTACATTCAGAGTTCTTATGTTCGGAGATATTATAGGAAAGACAGGAAGACAGGCAATAAAAGAATTTTTACCAGCGATTAAAGAAATGGAAAAGCCTGATATTATAGGTGCTAATTGTGAAAATCTTGCAGGTGGTTTTGGAATAAGTGAAAAAACTGTAAAAGAGATGTTTTCGGTGGGGATAGATTTTTTCACTTCGGGAAATCATATTTGGGATAAAAGAGAAGGGTATGAACTTATAAAAAGAGATCCTCGAATTCTCAGGCCTGCTAATTACCCGAAAGGGGTTCCCGGAAGAGGTTATACTATACTCACAAGAGACGATATTAAAATTGGAATTGTGAATCTTCAGGGAAGAAAATTTTTGTCAGAGGTTGATTCCCCTTTTTATATTGGAGATGATGTTTTAAAAGAGCTTGAAAAAGAGGAAGTTATGATTAGAATCATTGATTTTCATGCTGAAACTACTTCTGAAAAAGTTGCCCTCGGTTGGTATTTTGACGGGAGAGTTTCTCTCATTGTTGGAACTCACACACATGTGCAGACAGCTGATAGTAGAATTCTTCCCGGTGGAACAGGATACATAACAGATTTAGGTATGTGTGGAGCAAGGGATTCTGTAATAGGAATGAAAAAAGAGATTGCTCTTGAAAGATTTTTAAAACTTATGCCTAAAAGGTTTGAAGTGGCTAAGGGAGCATTAATGGTCAATGGGATACTCGCCGATATTGATATTAGTACTGGAAAGACTGTTAAAATAGAGAGAATATGGAAGGAAAGGGAATAGAGGAAAAGCAGGTTTATAGTGTAAGTGAGATAAATGCAATTATAAGAGCCAACCTTGAATATACATTTTTTGATATAAGTGTAAGGGGAGAAATTTCCAATTTCTTAAGATATTCTTCCGGACATCTCTACTTTGATATTAAGGATGAAGGTGGAAAGCTGAGATGTGTTATGTTCAGATCTTATGCGGCTAAATTGGGTTTTGAGCCAACGGATGGAGAGAAGGTAATTGTGAGGGGAACAATTTCTCTTTATGAAAAGAGAGGAGATCTCCAGCTATTGGTTAAAGAGTTAAAAAAAGATGGATTGGGGGAGCTTCAGATAAAATTTGAGAAATTAAAGAGAAAACTTGAAAAAGAGGGGCTTTTTGATAAAAAATTCAAAAAACCATTGCCTTTTCTACCTAAAAGAATCGGGGTTGTTACATCTCCTTTGGGTGCGGCTATTATGGATATTTTAAGAATAATCAGAAGAAGATACAAAGGACTATATATATTAATCTATCCTGCAAAAGTTCAAGGAGAGGGTGCTGCGGAGAGTATTGTAGAGGGAATAAAAGAACTTAATAGGGTAGGAAATCTTGATGCTATAATAATCGGAAGAGGAGGAGGTTCAATAGAGGATTTGTGGGCATTTAACGAAGAAATTGTCGCAAGGGCGATTTTTGAGTCCGAAATTCCTATAATTTCTGCAGTAGGCCATGAGATAGATTTTACGATATCGGATTTTGTCGCTGATTTGAGGGCATCAACTCCCTCCGCTGCTGCGGAGCTTGTGGTTCAAAGAAAGGATATTATAGAGGAGAAGGTAGATTCATCTGTAAAGAAAATAGGGAATATTATAAAGTATAAGATAGAAAGCTATAAAAATACTTTAAATAGACTTACTACTCACAGGGTTTTCTCATCATTCCATCTTGGTATTCAGAGAAAATATTTTGCTATAGATGATAATGTAAAAAGAATCACCTCTTATATGTTAAATAAACTGAAGATTGAAAAAGAAAATTTATGGAAACTCTCTTCAAGAATGAATAATTTGCACCCTTTGAAAAGAGTAGCCAAAAGAAAAGGTGAAATTGAAATTTTAAATAACGGGCTTTCTTCAGCAATCTTAAAAAAAATTGAAAGCAGAGAAAAGAATGTATCCGATTATGAAAATAGTATAAAAAGAGAAATCTTTAAAAAACTTGAAATAAATAGGCTAAAACTAAAAGCTCTTTCGGAAAAACTGAACTCCCTTTCCCATAATAAAGTTTTGGAAAGAGGTTATTCTATTGTTTTAAAGGGAAAAAAGGTGATAAAATCTGTTAAAGATGTTGAAATTGGTGATGAAATTAATATACTTTTGTATAAAGGAAAGTTAAAAAGTAAAATAAAATATAAAGAGGGAGAAAATGGAAGAAAAGGTTAACTTTGAAAAACTTTTTAAAGAACTCGAAGAGATAGTTGATAAAATGGAATCAGGGGATTTGTCTTTGCAGGAGTCACTTGAGCTTTTTGAAAAGGGTATGAAAATTTCAAAGATTTTGAAAAAAGAGCTTGATTCAATTGAACATAGGGTGGAAATTTTGTTAAAGGATGAAGAGGGAAATCTTAAAAAAGAGGAATTTAAAAGGGATACTGAAGAGTAGGTTAGGGAAAGTTGGATATTAAAAAGTATTTTTCTAAAAAAGCTAAAGATATAGATGATTTTTTGAAAGAGAAAATCTCTGAATTAGAAAACAAAGAGCTTAAAAAAGCCATTGAATACGGCTTATTTACAGGGGGTAAGCGCTTAAGGCCAGTTTTAGCAATAGCATTGGGCGATATATTGGCGGTTTCCGAAAATTTAAAATATTTTGCTTCTTCAATTGAAATATTACACAATGCTTCCCTCTTTCACGATGATTTACCGATAATGGATAATGATGATTTAAGAAGAGGGAAACCAACAGTTCACAAGAAGTTTTCTCCTGCTATTGCTCTTTTGGCGGGCGATGCAATGATTTCCTTTGCAAATGAGGTTATAATTGCTTCTGATTATTCTGAAACAGTAAAAAATGCACTTCTTAAACTTTTAAATAAAGCTTGGGGAATAGATGGTGTTTGCGGAGGGCAGGCACTTGAAATTAGAGCTGAGGAGGGAGAAAAAGTTCATCCTTTTGAAATTTTCAAAAGGAAAACGGGTGCCTTTTTCGGAGCTGTTTTCAAAGGAATTGCGATTTTAAAAGACCTGTCTGAAAAAGAGCAAAATGATTTTTATTTGATAGGAGAAAATTCAGGTATTATTTTTCAGATTAATGATGATCTTGATGACAGAGAAGATAAAAATTACAATTCCCTTTCGTATTTTACGGAGGATGAGCTTAAAAAGGAAAAAGAAATTATTGTTGAAAAAACTTTGAAAATGATTCATAATTACAAGCTCTCAAAATTTCCACTTATGGAAATTTTAGAGTTTATATGGAGAATCTAAAATGTATGAGATACTGGATAAAATTAATAGCCCGAAGGATGTAAGGAAGCTTGGTTATGATAAGCTTAAAAAATTAGCTGAAGAGATAAGAGCTGAAATCATTAATGTTGTTTCAAAAACAGGAGGACATCTTTCATCAAATTTAGGTTCGGTGGAACTTACTCTTGCTCTGCATCGCTCTTTTAACACACCTGAAGATAAACTTTTGTGGGATGTTGGTCATCAAATTTATCCCCACAAACTTATCACCGGAAGAAGGGAGCTTTTCCATACGATAAGGCAGTACAAGGGAATATCAGGTTTCCCAAACAGGGATGAGAGTGAATATGATGTTTTAAATACAGGGCATGCTTCCACTGCTCTTTCCGCTGCACTTGGTATGGTAATTGCGAGAGATCAGAAAAAGGAGAAACACCATGTAGTTGCCATAGTGGGCGATGGTTCTTTAACCGGAGGGGTCGCTCTTGAAGCATTAAATCAGATTGGGCATCATAAAAGAAAACTTATTATTGTTTTAAATGATAATAAAATGAGTATATCTCCGAATGTGGGAGCTATCTCAAAATATCTTGATTATCTTCAATCCGGGCAGTTTTATGTTAAAACAAAGGAAAAAATAAGAACAATCGTTGAGCTTATCCCTGCTGTAGGCAAGAAAATGGTTGAACTTGCTCATGAGGTTGAAGATAAACTAAAAAAGCTTATGGTCCCCGGTTCATTTTTTGAAGAGCTTGGAATAAGATATGTGGGGCCCATAAATGGGCATGATGTAAAAGAGATGGAAGAGGTTTTTGAAAAAGTTAAGAAATGTACGAGACCTGTTCTTGTTCATGTTGTAACTGAAAAAGGGAAAGGATACAAACCTGCCGAAGAGAAAGCAAACTGGTTTCATTCATCAGCTCCATTTGACATAAAGACAGGAAAATTTAAGAAGAAAAACGGAGCTCCCTCTTATTCGGCTGTATTTTCCGAAACCTTGATTGAACTTGCTAAAAAAGATGATAAAATAATTGCCATGACCGCTGCAATGCCCGAAGGTACGGGACTTATTAAGTTTAAAGAGGCTTTCCCTGAAAGATACTATGATGTGGGAATTGCAGAGCAGCATGGAGTTGAGTTTGCAGTTGGGCTTGCTTTGGGTGGGCTTAAACCTGTAATAGCTCTCTATTCAACATTTTTACAGAGAGCCTATGATCAAATAATTCACGATGTATCTTTAATGGATTTGCCTATAGTGATAGGAATTGACAGAGCAGGGGCTGTATCAGGAGATGGTCCTACCCATCAGGGTATATATGATATAGCTTATTTGAATATTGTTCCCAATTTTATTATGATGGCTCCCAAAGATGAAAGGGAGCTTCAGAATATGCTATATACGGCTTTGAAATCTGAGCATCCGGTTACAATAAGATACCCGAGAGCTCAGGGATTCGGGGTGCCTTTGAAAAATGAATTTGAGGAAATCCTGCTTGGCAAATGGGAATATCTTAAAGAGGGAAAGGATGGGATTATTTTTGCCGTTGGAAACAGAGTTTATCCCGCAATGGAAGCTGCTCTTGAATTAAAGGAAGAAGGAATAGAGGTCGGAGTTATGAATTGCAGATTTATAAAGCCAATGGATGAGGAAATTTTGGAAGAAGTTGCTAAAGAGTATAAGTGGATACTAACGGTTGAAGATGGAGTTCTTAAAGGTGGCTTCGGAACATCTGTTGACCTTTATTTCAGAGAGAAAAAGAATTTTAAGATAAAGATTTATTCTTTGGGTTATCCTGAAGAAATTTTACCTCAAGGTGATACAAAGACAATTCACAAACTTTACGGAATTGACAAAGAGGGAATTATAAAAAAAGTTAAGGAAATAAAAGCAAAAAAGCGAAGACTTACGGATTTTATAAAACCATCCTGAGGAACTATTTTAAAGTTTTTTTCTTCTTTTAAAGTCAATTTGTGAAATGATAATTCCGAAAAGCATTAAAACGCACCCTGTTATTTCCTTGAAATTCAGAATTTCATTTAAAATTAACCCGCCGCCAATAACAGAAAAAACGGACTCTGTCTCAAGAATCAAGGCGGATACAGTAGGCTCTGTCCTCTTTTGCCCGAAAATCTGAAGAGTGTAAGCAACCCCGACCGAAAGAATGCCTGCATACAGTATGGGAAGGTATGCGTTTAAGATAGCTGATAATTTTATTGTTTCAAACAAGGATGCTGCAATTAAGCTAATAACAGAATTTGTAAAAAACTGAATAATAGCAAATTTTATTGTATCAAATTTATTGGCTATATGTCCTATCAATTGAACATGAAATGCCCAAAAGAAAGAGCCTATAAGAACAAGCAGGTCTCCTCTTCCAATGGAAATTCCACTTTTTACGCTGAGAAGATAAAGGCCGATGAATGATATTAAAACAGCCAACCACTTTGAGATTCCAATCTTTTGCCCCACAAAAATTCCGATAATGGGAACAAATACGATGTATAATCCTGTGATAAAACCAGCTTTTCCTGCTGTAGTGTAAAGTATTCCTATTTGTTGAAATGATGAGCCTAAAAAGAGAAAAACTCCTGCAATAAAACCGTATTTTAAAATTCCGGGTTTTGTTCTACTCTGACTTTCTGATTTAAACACTTTTAGAAAAGGAATAAGCACAATTGCTCCTAACAAAAACCTTACGCCATTAAAGGTAAAAGGACCCACATATCTCATTCCTATCTTTTGAGCTACAAAAGCAAACCCCCAGATTGCCGCTGCAAGAAGCAGAATAAAACTTGAATAAATCCTTTCTTTTTTCATTGAACTAATATTTCAAAATAGAGAAAAATTGTCAAGAAACAGCTTTTTTATGCGAATAGTTTTTACCCTACAAAATCAAAATAATCAAGTTTTGTAGGGTAAAATTAAGAAGAAAGAATTTTTATAAGCTCTCTTATTGTTTCTTGCTCTAAGATAAATAAATTTTCCGATTTTTTTAAAGCATTTAGAATTTTTGATTTTCTCGCTTTGGGAAGCTTTCCAAACATTCCGACTAATTTTTCTTTTTCATTAATTAATATGTACTTACCTGTATATATAGCCTGTTTTATGTCCTTTTCTCCTTTACCCTTTTCCCTTCTTTTTCCTGCAATAAGTAATTTGTGAAGAAAAAAGCTCGAAGGTGATGGCACTTTGACCTTTATACCTCTGCCTATTTTTAAAATAATAGGGTCGCTTAGCAGTATCTCAAGGTATCTTAGTTGTTGAGGATAGATTCTTAGTTCTTTTATGTAATTTGCAAACTCTTTTTTTCTCTTTTCAGGGGATAAAAATTCCACTTTAAGATTTGGAAGAGTGTAAAAGATAGAACCGTCAGGATTAAAGTTTTCTGAAAACCCCAAAGATTTAAAAAAAGATGAGATATCAAAAATTTTTCCTTTATATGGTAAAGGGATGAGAATATCAAGATCATCTGTTTTAAGAGGATATTTGGGAAAATCAAGATACTTTTGATATAGTATAAAGCACCAGCTTCCTATTATTTCAAAACCTTCTTCCCATAATTTTTCCTTGGAAAGTTTCTCAAGTATTTTTTTTGCCGGCTCAATAAGATTCACGTCATTTTCTTTATTGTTTTTACTCAAAAGTTTTATTGCCTTTCTTACCTCTTTGAGTTGATCTTCAAGTTTTTTTCTTTGTTCTATTTTTTTAGCAATATCTTTCGGATAATTTTTGCCCACATATTTGTCAATTATTTTTTTACCTTTCCTGTATTGAAGATAATAGTAAGAATCTCCATTGATTTTTTTTTCTTTAATTCTTCCCTTTGGGAGTGTGCTAAGGATTCCTATTATAATTTTTTCCTGATTCTTATAATATTCTAAGTTTTCTTTTAATGCATTTTTTAAATCATCCATGTTTTAATTTACCCTACAAAATCAAAAAAATCAAGTTTTGTAGGGTAAAAAAGATTAAACTGTGATTTTAATTTTCTATTTTCCAGCTTTTGTTTGCTCCCGTGAAGTACAAACGATATGGTATAATCGGTTTTTCCAACTTTTTTTGAGTATTTTCGGAAATTTTTCCATTATTTGCAATTTCCTCTCCGGCTTTTTTTACAAAATGCAAATATTTTCTTATGAAAGGTTTGATTAGTGGGTTTTCATTTTTTAAAATTTCTCCCTCTCCCCTGTATATTTCTCCTATAACCTCAGTGTGGAGATTTCTTGCGACTCTTCTGAAAAGGAGTTTTAATACCTGAAAATGACTCTGCTCCGGAAATCCGCAGTTAGAAATAATCACTATTTTAGGATACTTTTTGTATCTCTTTTTATGTCTTGTCTCTCCGTTTTCATCTTTTACAAAGTATGGTTCGAAAATCGGTATCATTCTATCCATGAAAATTTTCATGAGACCGGAAACATTGTCAACATATAGAGGAGTTGCAATTACGACTATATCCGAACGGACGAATTTTTCGGTTAGCTCATCCATATCATCTTTGATAATGCATTTCCCGGGAGTTTTGGTCCAGCAATCAAAACAGCCGATGCACTCTCTTATCTTTTTTCTGTTTAAAAGGATATTTTCTGTTTCTGCTCCTGCTTCTTCCGCTCCTTTTAAAAACTCTTCAACAATAATATGGGTATTTCCTGATTTTCCCCTCGGACTTCCATTAAAAGCTGTTATTTTCATAATCCCTCTCCATTGATGTTATATATAATTTTATCACATTAAAAACTTACATGATATAATAAAGTATGAAATACGATTTTTCAGTTTGTAAGGGATGCGGCCTCTGCTGTAAAACTGATGGCTATGTTTTTTTAGGATCGGGAGAGGCTGAAAGAATAGCAGAGTATTTGGGGATTGATGTTTATGAGTTTACTGAAAAATACTGTAATGTTCTTCAAAGAAGAAGTCTTGTTTTGAAGGATAAGAAAAATTCAACCGAATGCATATTCCTTGATGAAAACAACCTTTGTACGATTTATGAAGTAAGACCAAAGCAGTGCAAAGATTTTCCATTTGTTTGGGCGAATTATGAACTTCCCGAAGGCTGTCTTTTGAAGGATAAACTATAAGGAAAGTTTTTTTATCTCTTCCAAAAGCGAATCCATCATCTCTGTAGCTTTCCCCTGTAGGAAAATATCTGTTATTGTTTTTGTATAATTGGATTCTTCAATATTTATTTCAATAATTGTGGCTCCATTGTACTTTGCAGTGAAAGCCACCTGAGATGCAGGCATAATTTCTCCTGTTGTGCCGATTACAAGGAAAACATCCGCTGCTCTTGCCTCTCTGAAAGAGGCTTCGTAAACTTCAGGCTTTATAGGCTCTGAAAAGAATATAAAATCAGGCCTTAAAACTCCGCCACAGTCTTCACACTTCGGAGGAAGCTCTTTTATCAGCTCTTCTCTGAAATCATAGGTTTTACTGCACCTTGAACACACAAGTGTTCTTGAATTTCCGTGAAACTCAATGACATTTTTGCTTCCGGCTATCTGATGAAGATTATCAATATTTTGGGTAATCGCTGATTTTATATAACCCATACTCTCAAGCTCTGCAAGAGCATAGTGAGCTCTGTTTGGTTTGCTTTTCCCGAAAAAATCATAAAATATTTCCTTGATTTTTATCCATGATTCATAAGGATGCTGTTCAAAATACCATAGATCAAGGAAAATCGGATCATACTTTGACCAGAGCCCGTTTTTACCTCTGAAAGGAGGTATTCCGCTTTCAACCGAAATTCCAGCTCCTGTGAAACCAACCGTATGTTTTGAATTAAAAATAATTTCCCCAGCCCTTTTTATCTCTTCCTTCATAGCTGTGATAATTTATTAAAGTTTCTGTATTTTGTCAAGGAATAGAAAATTGTAGTCTGTTATAGATAAAAGTTAGGTTAAAAAATTATTATAATTTATCCAAGAAATCGTCCAGTGATATCCTTGCTTGCTTTAAGATATGAGAGAGTGTGGATCTTTTTATCGGTTTGTGGGCAGGTACTATAATTTTAAGAACTTCATTTTCAAGGTGTTTTTGTAGTCTTATATGTGAGCCTCTTTGCTGAACTATTACCCATCCGTCTCTTTGAAGAGCTTTTATCACTTTATCATAATTTAAACTCGGAACTTTACTCATATGGTCAATTCTATCTCTTCTACTTCAGTGGCTATTAGTTTATCGTCTTCAACAGGTTCAAGATAGAGCTTTATTGCTTCTTTGATATTTTTTAACGCTTCTTCTTTTGTATCTCCTTCTGAGATGCATCCCGGTAAAGAGGGTACTATTACAGTATATCCTCCCTCATCACTTGGTTCGAGATATACTTTAATTTTCATTTTATCTCCCTCTATATTTTATAGTATTAAATCTTTGAATAAAAATTACCATAAGACTGTTGTAATGTCAAGGAATCCTTATTCTTCAAAAATAATCTAACCGAAAGAGAAATGTTTCATCAAAAAAATCTAACTGAAAGAAGGAGGAAGAGATGAGAAAAGAGGAAAGAGTTGAAAAAAGATTAAAAAAGGG
>Ga0190334_1000341_pt1 | contig 24465 bp, 16 predicted proteins | sample 48720478_MG_FD_161270 | JGI IMG/M metagenome (GOLD analysis project Ga0190334, IMG submission 161270) | Hydrothermal vent sediment bacterial communities from Southern Trench, Guaymas Basin, Mexico - 4872-04-7-8_MG | ecosystem: Environmental > Aquatic > Marine > Hydrothermal vents > Sediment ... | reverse complement strand
CACTATTAAAAAAGAATTTTCTATATTAACTTATAATTTACATTCTTAGGTTGAGAACTGCTCCCCAAAAATTGAACTTCTTTAAGCCTTTTTAAAACATAAAAGTATGTAAAAAATTATTATACCAACTCTTTTTTAAAAACCTATTCCTTTGAGAAAAATTTCTACCCTGTTCTTCCCACTCTGTTTTCCTGCATAAAGAGCCTGGTCAGCTTCCCTCAAACACTCCTCTATGGTTTTGTTTATATTATCGTAAACACTCACCCCAAAAGTAGCTCTAACCTGGCATTCCTCACCTCTGTACTTAAACCTCATCTTTAGAAGTTCCCTCTTTATAGTTTCAGCCACCACTCCTCCTCCTTGAAGATCAGTTTCAGGTAACAAAAGCAAAAATTCATCTCCACCCCATCTGCTTATAGAATCCTGAGCTCTAACCAGGCTCCTCGTTAACTTTGACACCTCCATCAAAACAGCATCCCCACATCCATGCCCAAAAGTATCGTTGAAATATTTAAAATCGTCTAAGTCCATCATAAGTAAGACGAAGGGTCTATTGTTCCTTTGAAACCTTACTCTCTCCTGCTCTATCTTTTCAAGCATTGCCCTTCTATTTAGCAATCCCGTAAGGGGATCAATCCTAGAAAGAGTTTCGAGCTTCCTTCTGGCTATTTCCAGTTCTTTGTTTTTCCTTTCTAGGTCCAGCGTTCTTTCCTTTACTTTCTCTTCGAGAAGCTCGTGAGAGGTTTTTATGGCCTCTGCCATCTTATTTATATTTTCTGCCATCTGGACAAACTCATCATTGCCTTCCACATCAATCCTTTTATCAAAATTTCCCTTCGCTATAAGATTTATAGCTTTATTTATAATCAAGAACCTATTAATAAAATGTTCGTCCATCAAACGCGAGAACATCAAAGAAAAGGAAAGCACTATCAACAGGAATATGAGCATGGAATAAAGTAGAATTTTAATGCGGTAAGTCTCAAGAAAACTAAGGTCAAATCCAGCTTCAATGTATTTTCCGGTCACCCAGTCAAAACCTTCTTCTCCAATGTCAACTCTTTTATAAACAACCAATAACTTGCCTTTTTTCTCCTTTATTACCTCTCCCTTCCTGAGCTTCTCGAAGAAAATTTCACTCTTATCACTAACAACTCCTGGATTATTAATGGACATAGCCTTAAAATCGGAAACATGATAAATGTTTATGTAGCTTAGATAATCTCCTTTTTCAGGCAAAGTCTTAAAAAAATCATCGAAAAAATATCTATAATAGGCTGAAGTGTAGTTCCTATTTACATATTCCTTGACATATATGGAAGTTTCCACTATATAATCTCTTTGAGAAGGACCATAATAAGTATAGAGATTCAAAGCTCCTGTCTTGGTAGAAACATCTATTCGACCTGTAAACACCCTCCCCTTTCCAAATACTGTCTTCAAAAATTCTTTAAAATCATCACTCAAAGCAAAAAGATTAAGGCCAATATCGGGGGGGAAGGATGAATTAAAAACTTTTCCGTCCTTTCCTATAAGATAAATCTCGTCCACTCCATTTTTAAGGGCAAGAGCCTTCAATTGAGCTGGGGTAAGCGAGGTAAGTTCAGTTCTTTCAAGTTCCCTGGCTATGTTTTTTATTGCTATTTTTGATTTTTTTGCCATGTCCTTTTCAAAGATAAGAAGAATTTTGTGGAATATTTTTATACGCTCTTCAAGTGACTTCAGTGTGTTTTTTTCATAAGATTCTATCATTCTGGACAGAATCAGCTCAGAATTTACCCCCATAAAAATAAATATGGCAAAACTGCTAACAAAGACAGCCAGAAAAATAAAAATAATAGCTTTTTTCTTCATATTTCTCCATATAGTATCTATGTTTTTCTTTTCTATCTGAAGTCAGAAAACATTGGATTCCTCTTTTTATATTAAAAACCTCCGTTAGAATTTTAGCATGGCAGGGGAAAAATAATAATTTTTTGAGTATTTTTTCGTTGAATAATATAATGCTTTCTTAAAGAACAAAAAAGGAGGCGCAATGAAAAATCTAATTCGATTTTTATTTTTATCCTTTACTCTGGTTTTCATGGGATTTGCCGGAACAGCAAGGTATATGAGCTATCCTGATATCGGACACGGAAAAATAGTTTTTTCTTATAACGATGACCTGTGGATTGTAAGCGAAAATGGTGGGCTTGCCACAAGACTTACCTCCTATCCAGGAACTGAAACTTCTCCGAAGATATCTCCCGACGGAAAATGGATTGCATTTAACGGGAACTATCACGGAGTAAATGCAGTTTACGTAATTCCTGTTGAAGGAGGCATACCCAGAAGAATTACTTATGACTGGGGAAGCACGAGGGTGATAGGCTGGACTCCAGACAGCAAAAAAGTTATTGTTCGCTCCGACTTTGAACTTTTCACTGGATGGGAAAGCAAAGCTTACACTGTGGACTTAAATGGTGGATATCCTGAGGCACTTCCGCTGCCACGAGCTATTTTGCTTTCTTTTTCTCCAGATGGAAATAGAATTGCTTATAATGACAGGGGACGTGAAGAATACTACTGGCACAGGTACAAGGGTGGACAGTACACAAGGATTTGGATTGCTGATCTCTCAAAGAGAAGCTACAAACTCATCACAAAATATGTTGGTAAAAATGCTTATCCTATGTGGATTGGACACAGAATCTATTTTATGTCTGACCGCTGGGAAGGGATAAGGAATCTTTTTTCAATAGACCCTGACCATCCAGAGGATGTAAAAAGGCACACTTCTTTTAAGAGCGACATAGCATATCTTTCCTCAGGGGATGGGAAAATAGTTTTCGTGGAAAAAGGGGAAATATGGATATTTGACCCTTCAACCGAAAATCTGAAAAAAATTGATGTAAAGGTCGCTGACGACTACTGGAGGCTTACTCCCAAAACTATTAACCCAAAAAAATATATTCACTATGTTGGAATAGATAATAAAGGAGAAAATTTTCTGCTTGAGGCAAGGGGGGATATCTTTCTCGTTTCAAGAAAAAGCGGAGAAGCAATCAATCTAACGGAAACCCCGGGGATAAGGGAAATGTATCCTGCATTTTCACCTGATGGTAAGAAAATAGCCTATTTTTCAGACCGCACTGGTGAGTATGAACTTTACGAAAAAGACCTCTCAAACGGAAGGGAACGCAGAATTACAAGAGGATTGAAAACTTATCCATATCATCCAGAATGGTCTCCTGACGGAAAATGGATCGTATTTTCTACCAAAGACCTTGATATATATCTTTTGAACGTAGCCACAGGAAAACTAAGGGTAATAGATAAAAACAAATACCTGAAAAATGATGAATTTTCCTGGGAAATGAGCGATTATGCATGGTCTCCGGATTCAAAATGGATTGCCTTCTCAAAAACAGCTTTCAACAGAAACAACGTCATTTGTCTTTACAATGTGGAAACAGGCACGAAAAAGGCAATAACAACTGACTTCTTTGATAATTTCAACCCCACATTCTCAGCAGATGGCAAATACCTTTATTTCCTCTCCAATCGCAACTACATGGATATTCTCGTTGACTTTATGGAAGACAATCATGTTATAAATAACCCTACAAAGATAATGGTGGTTCAGCTCAGGGCAGGAGAAAAACCTCCTTACTACCAGAAGACCCTGAAGGAAAAATTAAAGTCCGAAGATGAAAAACCTAAGTCAAAGGGAAAGAAAAAAGAAAAAGTGGAAGTAAAGATAGACCTTCAAGGGATTGAGAACAGAATTTTCGAAATGCCTGTAAAGCCTGGTAATTATTTTTACCTCACCGCTGCTAAAGGAAAGCTTATTTACCTATCCCTTCCATATATAACGATGAACGATTATGACTACTTTTTTGTCCTCCCGCTCTTTCCCCATTACAACCTCAACATTTTTGATATAAAGAGTAAGAAATCAAAGCAATTGGGAAAAATGGCATTCTACAAACTTTCTACCAACAGAGAGAATATCGCTATAATGGCAGGGGAAAAGGTTTTTGCCAATTCCATAGAAAAACTGTTCCATACCGGAAAACTTTCAGAACAGGTGAATCTCTCAAAGCTCTCATATACCATAAATTACAGAGCAGAATGGGATCAGATCTTTAATGAAGCATGGAGACTTTACAGGGACTTTTTCTATGACCCGGAAATGCACGGAATGAACTGGGACAAAGTGAAGGAGATTACAGCAAAAATAATTCCTTACGTTACATCCAGAAATCAGCTTAACTGGGTTCTGATAAACATGGCAGGGAGCCTCTGCGTTTCTCATTCCTATATTTTTGGTGGAGACACGGGAATGGAGGTAAAAATTGAACGAAAGGTTAAAAGGCCTGCATCACTCGGCGCTGACTTCGAGTTCAAAAATGGATACCCTGTGTTCAAAAAAATATATAAAGGACGTAGCTGGCAAAAAGGACACCTGGGGCCTCTTGCCAGGCCTGACATTAATGTAAAAGAAGGAGATTATCTTATCGCCATAAACGGAATTGACCTCAAAGGTAAAAATCCCCTTAAATACCTCCAGATCCTTCCCGGCGAAACTGTAGAGGTCACTGTAAATTCTTTGCCATCTTATAAAAACGCCAGAACTTTTACTGTAAAACCCACCTTTGCAGATAAAGTCTTAAGATATGATGAATGGGTTGATGAAAACGCTAAATACGTGGAAGAAAAGACTGGAGGACAGGTTGGGTATATGCACATAAGAGACATGATGGAAAGGGGTCTGGCAGACTTTGAAAAATACTTTAGAGCTTATAGATACAAAAAGGCACTTATAATCGATGCCAGGTACAATGGAGGAGGTTACGACGAATATATGATAATAGACAAACTGGAAAGGAAACTGGTTGCATTTTCCAGAGTAAGAAACTTTGAGCCTATGCTTTATCCAGGAGGCGTTCATCCCGGACCAAACATACTCCTTGTAAACGAAAACTGCGGTTCTGATGGGGAAGCTTTCACACATCACTTCAAAGTGAGAAAACTTGGCAAGGTTATAGGAGTTCCTACATGGGGTGGATTGGTTGGCATTATCAACCCCATAAGAACAATAGACAACGGCATCATCTATCAGTCAAATGTAGGCTTTTACGATGCAAAAACGAGAAAATGGATAGTGGAAAATCACGGTGCAGAGCCGGACATTTATCTTGACCAGGATCCTAATGACCTTATGCAAGGTAAAGACACCCAGCTTGAAAGGGCAATAAAAGAAGCCCTAAAGGCTCTGAAAGAACATCCTGTAAAATTGACCCCTCCTCCCCCATATCCTAAAAAATCCAGAGGATTTCCAAAAATTTAATATTTTACCCCTGCCCTTTTAAAGGGCAGGGGTATCTCATTTTGACGTTAAACAATCTCAAAATGATACTCTCCGGAAGCTCTGCTGGTCTATATGTAAAAATTTTTATATACAACTGTAAAAATTTGAAACATCCTCCTTAAATTGTAAAATTAAAAATCCCTCTATACATGCAGGAGAAAAGCAGCTTCAAACTGGCACGAATTTTGCTTTTCAAAAACCTTATGGAAAATAACAATAGAGAGGATTATTATATCTCTCTTACAGAAAACTTACTTGAAGAACTTTTCATTCTGAACATATGGATTGATCTGGAAAAATATTCAAAAATTTTTGAAATATTTAATAAAGATGATTTTATCCTTCTAGCCAAGAAAAGGAAAGAAATTAAAAGATTAATGGCAATTCCCATTAAAGAAGCTTCCATATTTTTGAGCAAGAAAACATGCAAAGTGGGTTTGTCTTTTAATATTGCCACGGGAACATTCAAACGCGCATCCAGAATAGCACATCTTATAACGGCCTCTGTTCTTGAAATTGAAGAAAAAGAGAAAGTTAATGAAGAAGCCGTATTATCGAATATACTTATTCTAAATCTTGAAGAAGGAGAAAGGTGGTTCCCTGAATTCGTCCCATCTCTCAGCGAGAAATACTTAGAATTCATACGTGAAAAATTCAGTAATCTCATTCAGCTAGAAAATCTGCCTCAAGGGATTTACTCCACAAAATATGGTGAAATAATAAATGCTGAGGATTTCAGAAATAAATTTCACAATATTATGAAACTTGCTGAAGAAGTAAAAAAATAATTTTATGCTCTTTCCCTTCTCCAGGCTACAATTATTCCCAGAACAACCAGAACAGCCCCTGCAATTTTCCCGGCAGAAAGGCTCTCTTTAAAAATTATCCAGGCCAGAATGCTGGCTCCGATGGGTTCCGCAAGGGTAGTTATACTTACGAGTCCTGCTTTAATATATTTCAAGGCCCAGTTAAATGATGAGTGCCCTAATCCCTGTGAAACTAAAGCAAGAAGAAGGAGGTACAAATAACTTCTGGGACTGTAGCCTGTAAAACTGTATCCTTTGGTAATAACTAACAAAAGGAGAAAAAAAGTAGCTGAGGTGTAAACCACAAAAAGAAAAGGGATTATTGTAATTTTTTTCCTCACAATCCTTCCAGGGATATAGTATATAACAAGGGAAATGGCTCCGAGTAGGGAAAGCAGATTACCTATGGTAAATCTTAAGGAATGAAGGTCAAGAGAAAAAATAAGTCCAATACCAGCCAGAGTCAGGAGACTTCCTGCAGTAAAAGTTACAGTCAACCTTTCCTTTAAAATAAAATGTGAACCAAGAGCAACAAGGAAAGGATAAACTGAGAGAACAAAAAGGGAGGAGGCGATAGTTGTATATTTAAGGGAAGAAATCCAGAAACCAAAATGAAGTGCCAATCCTAAACCGGAAAGGAATGAAAGCAGCAATAGCCGGGATGGGTAACTTTCCCTTTTTATAAGAAAGAAAGGAAGTAAAAACAACGAAACAACCCCGGTTCTAAAGGATGCGATAACAAGTGAAGGAACCTCTCCGCAGAGCCTTATAAATATGCTTGCAAAAGAAATAGAAATTGCTCCTATTACCAGAACAAAGGGGAAAATTGCAGGTTTTTGAACTTGAGATTTCATAAAATATATTTTATCTCATATACACCTGATTTAAAAACAGCGTTAAAAAAATGCATAGTTTATGTGCAATCTGTTTGAAAATTTTCCCTGCAAAAGGGAAATTTCTTCCACATTTTTGTGGAAATTTATTCTTGAATTTTAATACTGTTAATTATTAAAGAGAAGCTCAGGAAAAAGCTATACTCAAAGTCACTTTTTTATGGACATACAGAAATTTCCTCTCCAGAAATAAGTTTTATCTCAAGTAGGTATTTTCCCTTATATCTTAAATGGGGTAGGTTCTGCGTAAGGAGAATACTTTTCCCTGAAACTTCCTTTTCAATATATCCCTGAATAAGAATTTTACCTTCACCTTTTATTTCTATCGGATAACTGGTAGCCAGAACTATACTCTGGCCGGTGGTTAACTTTAAGCATCTACCGGTTAGTTGTTTCCAATTGTAAACAAGGACTCTTCCTTGTTTTCCCATTATTAATCTCCCATTGGTCATAGGAATCTGAGGTAATGCAAGAAACGGTAATAATACCAGAATAATCAGGGATAAACTTATTTTTCTAAGGTCATGGGCAGGAGTTATTTCCATATTTTTAATAATCAATACAAGAGCAAACAGAACAAGAATTGTCCAGAAGTAATTTGGAGCCCATTTAGTTATGGGTGTTGAAGGATGTTTTAAAAAGGAAGGAAGATAATTGGGAAGATAGAAGAATGGTGTGGATAGCTTATGAAACAGCAATCCTGCTCTCGTGGTTATCTCGTGAGTTGTGGGACCATAAAACGCCCTTGGGCTGGAAGCAAGTAATATACTTAAGAGTATAGAAATAGAAAACAAAGCCCAGAAAAGAAACCTTATATTTTTGTTTTTTGTCCTGCTAAGAAAAACAGCATATCCAACGGCTATCACCCACACAAGGGAAGCGATTGGTCTCGCAGGTGGGCAGTATCCCCCACGATGAGTTTGCCAGCCATAATTAAAGATAAAGGGTATAAAAAAAGAAAGTGACAAAAGTACCGGTTTTTTCTTCCAGAACTTTAAAAGTGCGGCAAAGGCAAAGATTGCTACAGGAGCATAGGGCAAAAGGCCATCGCGCTGGTCCAGAAAATAATCCAGAAAGGTTCCTATCCTCAGTTCCATGGGAATTTTATAAATTATAAGCTTTATAAGTTCTGCCTTTTTTTCTGGACTGATAATTCCATAGTAAACAGAAAGAAACGACAATGTCCCATAGTGGACTTTGAGGTAAGTAAAAAATGGTATAATTGGAATCAATTGTCCTGCCAGCAGAAACAGACTTTTTCCCCTCCTGAAGACAGCAGCCACAACAAGAAGCACAAGTGCATAAATAAAATATTTCACCCCAAACCATATAAGAGTTCCTGAAAGAAGACCTGCCAGTAGTAAAAATCTCTCCCTGCTGTAAAGGACTATGTACAAAGATAAAAGGGTGATCAAAGCAGCTGGTATTTCAGGGAAAATATGAAAGAAAAATGGGAAGGCTGGAACAGTAAAAGCAACTATTGCAGTAGCTGCTAAAGAGATTTCCTCTTCAAAATTCTTTCTCAGAAAAATGTAAAGGATATAAACAAACAACAAACCATAAAGGGAAAAGCCAAGCCTTATAACGAATTTTTTAAAATAAACCGGCAAAGGTTTTGATGCAAGATAGAAGGGTATGAGCAGGTAAGACACTCCCGGAAGGTGGATAGAATACCAGCCCCCTTTTACAGCATGGGCGTGGGGCAATAATTTAACATCGTCCAGTACATAGAATTCCTGCCATTGTTTTTCCATAAACTGGTTTTTAACATCGAGATCCCCATCATAAATTATGGATTTTGTAAGAAGAAGATAATGGGGTTCATCACCGCTGAACTCCAGATTTCTCATGGAAAACACAGAATAAACCGTAAGCAAAAATGCGAGTAATAAAATTCTGGTAATGGTAAGAGAAAATTTTCTCTCTTTATAGGAAATAAAAAGGGATAAGCCCAGAAAGATGAAAGATCCCAGCCGAAAAATAAAATTAACTGGTGAATATGGGAACAAAAACGGTGAAATAAGAATTAATATCAAGGAAAAAACAATTATTACCCCACGATCACCTCTATCTGTTTTAATCTTTTTATTTTGTCCCTGTAACGGGCTGCAAGCTCAAAGTCCATTCTTGAGGCAGCTTCTTTCATTTTCCTCTCCAGCTCCTTAATCATTTTTTCCCGATCTCCGGCAGTAATGTAATCTTCTCCTCCTTCAGCTACTTTATCAATTTCAAAATAATCTGATGATGACATTTCATAAAGGACCTCCTTTTTTACTGTTTCTGGAGTAATGCCCATTTTTTTATTGTATTCCGTTTGAATTTTTCTTCTCCTGCTGGTTTCTTCCATAGCCTCCCTCATAGCTGACGTTATCCTGTCTGCATACATTATAACCTTGCCCCTCACGTTTCTCGCAGCCCTTCCGAAGGTTTGTATAAGGGCAGTCGTAGAACGAAGAAATCCCTCTCTATCCGCATCAAATATGACCACAAGTGAGACTTCCGGAAGGTCAAGTCCCTCTCTCAACAAGTTTATACCCACGAGGACATCTATCTCTCCACTTCTAAGAGCCTTTATAATTTTAACCCTTTCAAGGGTGTCTATGTCCGAATGCAGATACCTGGCCTTAATCCCCACGGAAAGCAAAAAAGAAGTTAATTCCTCTGCCAATCTCTTGGTAAGTGTGGTAACCAGCACCCTATCCCCAATTTCTATTCTCTTCTTTACCTCTGCTATAAAGTCTTCTATCTGACCCTTTGTGGGTCTTACTTCAACCTCAGGGTCAACAAGCCCGGTAGGCCTTATAATCTGCTCAACTACAGCGTCCCGGGCTTTTTCAAGTTCATAAGGTCCAGGAGTTGCCGAAACATATAGTACCTGTCCAACCCTTCGTTCCCATTCTTCGAACTTCAAAGGTCTATTATCAAGTGCAGAAGGGAGACGAAAACCATATTCAACAAGTTTTAATTTCCTGGAGCGGTCACCCTCATACATAGCTCTAAGCTGAGGTATTGTCATATGGCTTTCATCAATAATAATAAGGGTATCGTCCGGAATGTAATCCATCAGAGTAAAAGGAGGTTCTCCAGGAGCTCTTCCACTCAAATGCCTGGAATAATTTTCTATTCCAGGACAATGACCCGTTTCCCTGAGCAACAAAAGGTCATACCTGGTTCTCCTTTCCAGCCTTTCTGCTTCAAAGACTTTGCCCATTGAGACAAGCTCTTTTATTCTTTTCTGTAATTCTTCTTCTATGCTTTTTATAGCTCTCTGCAATCTTTCCTGAGGGGTAACAAAATAGCTTACAGGATATATTCTCACTTTCCTCCTCTGCGAAATCACTCTTCCCGAAAGAGGTTCTATTTCAAATATTGCATCTATTTCGTCACCGAAAAGTTCTATTCTGTATCCTGTGTCTTCGTAAGGAGGAAAGATTTCTATCTGATCCCCTCTTACCCTGAACCTTCCGGGCACCGGTTCTTCACTTCTCAAATATTGAATATTTACCAGTTCATTAAGAATTTCTTCCCTCTTTTTTCTTTCACCTGAGCTTAGGGTTAAGACCATACCGAAGTAAACATCAGGGTCGCCCATACCATAAATACAGGAAACTGAGGCAACCACAATTACATCCCTTCTTTCAAAGAGAGACTGGGTAGCTCTTAATCTAAATTTATCAAGTTCCTCATTTATAGTTGCCTCTTTAGATATGTATGTGTCTGTCTGAGGTATATATGCCTCGGGCTGGTAGTAATCATAGTAACTAACAAAATACTCCACTGCATTTGTTGGGAAAAATCTTCTAAACTCCTGGTACAACTGTGCAGCCAACGTTTTGTTATGAGAAATCACAAGAACCGGTCTTTGTAGCCGTTCAATAACATTTGCCATGGTAAAGGTCTTACCCGAACCGGTCACTCCAAGAAGAACAACATGCCTTCTGCCCCTCTGAAAATACTCCACTATTTTCTCAATCGCCTGCGGCTGGTCCCCTGTAGGTTTAAAAGGGGAAACCAGCTTGAACTGTTTATTCGAGGTGGAGAGGCGTGAATAATGTCTGGAGGTTGAGCCTGCCATAACCCAGGTAATAGTCAAAGCCAGGTAAGGAATTTGAGTTTACATCATCAGCCGTGTAAATTATGGCTTTTCTTATTTGGTCAGGTGTAAGATTTGGCTTTAAAGAAATAAGAAGCCCCACTGCTCCACTTACTATTGGAGCAGCAAACGAAGTTCCATCTCCTATAGCATAGTTATTTCCCGGAAAGGTGGAAAGGATTTCAACCCCTGGAGCTGCTATATCCAAATTAGGACCAAAGTTGGAAAAATAAGCCCTCAGATCAGAATAATCCGTAGCCCCTACGGAAATGCATTTGGGAGAATACGCTGCCGGATAAAGAAGCTGAGAACTTTCATTACCGGCTGCAGCTACTACAATTGCATTGTTATTGGTAGCATAAGAAAGAGCATCCTCAAGGACGAAGGAAGGCGTACTGCCTCCAAGAGATAAATTTACCACCCTTGCTCCCTGCTCTACAGCATACTGTATTCCGTCAGCAATCCATGAATAATATCCCAAACCCTCATCGTTTAAAACTTTTACGGCAAGAACCCTGCAGTTCCAGCATACTCCTGCAATTCCTTCCCCATTGTTCGTCTCGGCTCCAATTATTCCGGCTACCATCGTTCCATGACCATTATCATCCATGGGGTCTGAGTCAATATTTACAAAATCATATCCTTTTATGACTTTGTTCTTAAGGTCTGGATGCTCATAATCCACCCCAGTATCTACGACTGCCACAATGACATCCTCGCTCCCCTTAGTATAGTCCCAGGCGAAAGTAGCTTTAACGTCTGCACCTTCAATAGAACCTTCAATTGTTCCCCTGTTTTTAAGATACCACTGCTGACCAAAGAGGGAATCATTGGGTGAAACTTCCCCTGCAATGTGAGCTATATGGTCAGGTTCTGCCCACACTACTCTTCTGTCTTTCAATAATTCATCTATCACTTCAGAAACTTTCTTACGCTCAGGAACCCTTGCTACAGTCCATTTACCCTTTAATATGTCCTTTATCTTCTCAAGGCCATGGGTTTTTAAGGCCATGTCTTTTTCTTTTATACCGGGATAAAACTTTATAACAACTCTATTTGTTCTTTCTATCCGGTCTGGAATCCAGAGGCCTGCGTCAGGATTTCCTTTCCAGTATGACCATCCCACGAATAATAAGATGGTTAAAAATAAAAATAATATTTTCTTCATTTTTCCCTCCTAAAAGGTTATTCCAACAAATCCAGTGGCAGTAATTCCGTTTAACAATCCAAGTGAAAGTCCGGCACTAAATTTTTCTCCGTAGTAAACATTTGTTCCAGCCGTTACCATAATCGGAAGCTTTGGTTTTAGAATCTCCTCCTGGATTCCTTCAAGATCATTAAATTTTTCCCTAAATTTAACGTTACCTCTGTAATAATCAAAGTAAAATCCAAAGTAAGGCTCAAAGGTTTCATTTCCCTCATACATTAAAAGAAGCCCCAGCTTGCCTTCTATATAGTAAATTTTCCCATCCACTGACCCCTCAAGGTATGGGGATTGAGAAATATCCCAGCTATGACTCGATACATTGTAAGAAAATTCCGGGTTAAGAAATATGGCAAAATCTTCTGAAAAACTGTAGGGTCGAAAATATCCACCAGCAAAGACCGAAAACGCAGGTTTTGAAAACTTGGTGGAAACTGAAATAGGAAGTTCGTTGAAAACCATTTCATCACCAAAGGACATTTTTCCGTAGGTTCCTCCAAAATAGAGGACTTTTGCTTCATCAATAAGGACAGTTGTATTTACCCCCGCTTGAGTATAATTCAATGTAGCATCCGTATCACCTATCTTTACATTTAAACTCCTGTAACCAAAAATCCCGGAAATGGTGTATTCAAGACCATCGCCTGCATAGATGATTAATGGAAAAATCAAAAACAGGAAAATTTTTTTCATTTTTCACCTCTCCTTTACAGTTTATTTCTTAGTCTTTTCATTGTCAACGCAAAAGACTTCTTTCTCCTGAAGAAGAACCCACCTTCCAGACCAAAACATTACCCTGATTTTGAAATCCCCTTTCCCTATGTTCATGGTCAAGCTTCCTGTCCCTCCTCCCTCAAAATTGATAAGCTCAGTTTTTACAGGCTTCTCATCCTTTAAGGCAAGTATCATGACTTTACCCTCTCCTGTAAAAGAATACGAATACTTTAAAGAAAGCTTCCCCTGTTCGCACCTCATATTCTCAATCACGAAATTTCCCTTTTCAGCACTTTCTTCTCCCTTTATCTCCTTCCTTCCTGGAAAAACAGGAACCCCCTGAAGTTCAAAAACCCTTTCCCCGAGCTTGAAAACCCTCAATCTTGATAGAAATTCTTCTTCGCCAATCCTCCCGGAAAGAAGGGAAAGGACATCTTTAGAATTAGAATCAAGCTCTAAAACTGGAACCTCCGATTTTCTTAAAACAAGGGAATATGTTTTAGCGTATGGGTGCTCAGTCATCAATGCAGAAATCAATTTCATGCTCCGTGTCAAAATATCTTTTTTATTCCAGTCAGATGCCTCACAGCTTAAAACAAGGGCATCTCTGTAGGCAAACAACCGGGCAGAGGCGCATTTCTGTTTTATCAGATAGTTTTTGAATGGAGAAGCAATACTTAGGGCAAACAAAAGATGAAGAATCACTGGAAATACCTCCTGTAAATTTTCTCGAAGATTTCCTGCATGCCATCCGGAATGATTTCAGCCTCCGAATATTCCAGCTTTGCTATAGCGTCAGCTCTTAGAAAAGCATCCTCTTTTTGTATTCCCCTAATTCTCATTTTTAAATAATGATATAACCTTATTCCCACACTATTAAAAAGTTTTATATTTATCCGGCTCCATCCCAAATATCTATAAATTCCGGGAAGGAATGGAATTTTAAGATCTTCAAGTTCAGAGAGACAGAAAATTCCCTTTTCTCTCAAATTTTGATGGTACATTATAAGAGGAAGTCTGTAGATAAAATGCACCGAGTACGGGTCATACGTTGGTCTGAACTCAGGAACTCCCTTCAGTTTTTCATCTTCCCACCAGCTCAACCAGGGAAGATCTTTACCTTTATAAACGTGAATTTTGTCATCGGCCTGGAATAAGGTTACAACACCTATTTTTTCCAATTCTTCAGTAACAACTTTCCCTCTTCCCAGTAAGTCTTCCCTCCTGAGCCATCTTTCACATTCCTCAGGGGAAAGAACTGTGACTTCTTCCTTCTTTACCTCCTCCGGCAAAAAAAGCAATTTCCATTTACCAGGCTCTTTGAGAAGCAAAAAATACCTTCCAGGAGCCACCCTATCCGGGTTAATCTTCAGACTCCTGGAAAAGGGGACCACTTCTCCAGCAGCGCTTATAATAAGCGCTTCACCATCTGCCTGTAAAAAAAGTCTGCCAGATGTTCTGAGGAAGAAAACTGCAACCTTTTCCCAGCCTTCGTTTTTTTTTACCCCCACACCTATTTGATAAGGAGCTACTGCTAACAAACTAAATACCAGAAAAAAAATGAAAACTGATCTCATTTTTTCTCAAACATCAAATTCCAGAGTGTGCTATCCCCCTTCAGCCAGCGGTCAAACCAGGCAATTATTGTCTTATACCATCCTATTCTGTGTTTATAGCCCATAACCCAGTGGTTTTCCCCTTTAACTTTTACCATTTCCACCGGTTTGCCCAGAAGTTTCAGCGCAGTAAACATCTGGTCGCTTTCTCCTGGAGGAACATTTGTATCATCTGTTCCGTGAAGTAAAAGCAACGGCGTCTTAATCTTATCTGCAAAGAAGAGAGGACTCTGATTAACATATATATCCTTTCTATTCCATGGGAAACTGAATGCTGTTGATACAGCATTGTAGGAATATCCCCAGTATCCTTCGCCCCAGTAGTGTGGAAGGAGACTTATTCCTGCATGGGAAACTCCGCACGCATACATATCTGTTTTTGTAAGCAAATACTGTGTCATAAATCCTCCGAATGAGGCTCCTATTATGCCTACTTTACTGACAAAACTATGAGATTTTATAAATTTTCTGGAGGCTTCTATTATCTGTTTACCCGCTACCTTTCCCCAATCGTTCACATGATAGGAGGAAAACTCCTGTCCAAATCCTGTGGACCCTGCTGGCACCACCACATAAACAACATATCCCTTTGAAGCCCACCACTCCTTGGGATATCTTCCCGCAAAATCCCTGGAAACTGGACTGGTTCCCCCATAATAATATAGAATAACCGGATATTTCTTTGATGGTGAAAATCCATGGGGATAATATATTCTTCCCTTTAGAAGGGTTTTCCCAAGCTTTACATCCCAGGACTCAACCTTCCCCCACCGAATTCCGGAAAATTCTTTCTCTTCAGGGAAATAAACGAAGGAGGGTTCTTTCTCTCCTGGCATCAAAACATAAGCCCTATGTGGAAAATTAACACCAGTGCCTATAAATCCAATAGCTCCGCTTTCACTTACACTTATATTTCGTACTACTTCTACCCCGGAAGGAAGCACAGTTATTTTATCGGTCTCGGGGTTATAAACATAAAGGCGGACAAAAGTTTTGTCTTCGGCTGTAAAATATATTTTGCCATCAGGTGCCCATTCAACTTCTGCGATACTCGGATAAAAATTCCTTGTTATAGGCTTCACCTTTCCAGTCTCAAAATTGTAAATATATGCCTGAGTATCATATTCATTTGGAATCCTGCCACGCGGCAAAACATTTCCAGCGCCATTGAAAGCAGAAGGTCCTCCGAGGAAGAGCATTTTCTTTCCATCTGGAGACCATATTCCATAATTAATCCAGGGGTCCCTCAGAAGTTTTTTCAATTTAACAGTGTTAATGTCCAGCAACCAGAATTCTTGAAAAGAATAAGGCCGAACAGAATTGTCAAAAACGTCCTTTGAAAGAAGAATTGTTTTCCCATCCGGACTAATAGAAACTGGATAATTTTCAGTTTCTGCTATAGGACGAACAAATCCAGTTTCAGGGAATAATTGATACAGGGCAAATTTTACCCGGGATCCCCTTTGTCTGTCAGGAGGGTTCTTTACTCTTTTTAATCCATAATCATCAAATTCCTTCTCTCTTTTTTCCCTGTGATAAACAATGAATTTTCCATCCTTCGACCAGAAATATCCGCCAAAATTCTTCTCTGTTACAAGTTTAAGGGTATCTCCGGCAATATCTGAAAGCCATAAAGTAGCCTTCTCCTTATCTCTCGTTACGTATGAAAACTGGCTGCTGTGTGGCCTCCATCTGAATTGGTTTATCCTGTGGTCCTTAAAGGACCTTATTTTTTTCCTGTTTTTTAAGTTAACTATTTCAATCCAGCTCAATCTCTTTCCTTCATTGGTCCACTTTGAGACTGTTATGGCTGCAAATTTCCCGCATGGAGAAACTGATATACGAGAAACTGTTCTGAGATTCATTATTTCTCTAAGGCCAAGAGGTCTTTGTGGATCCAGAGAAAATTTAACTCCAGGCATATCAAGAGAAATTCTTATATTCTTAGATTTGTCCGGCTCATAAATAACTTTCAACATTAATGAATGTTTGCCAGGTTCAAGAAGTTTTTTCTTTTCAAGCTTCCCTGAACTCGACCTGCCAAGCAGTTTTCCATCCATGTAAACGGAAAATGAATGATTTACAGCCAAATTTATTTTATACTCGCCCCATTTATCAATGCCTGTATATACTGCAAACATATATATTGACCTTCCACTTGAGGGCACCAGTTCACCATCAGTAACTCTCCATTTTAATCTTACCCCCGGGAATACTTCTACCGACCCATTTTCCACAGGGGAAAAAGGCGAAATTTTAAATCCTGCTTCTTCCAGTTCATCAATAATTTTGTAGTTTTTCAAAACAGGTAAAGGCTCATTAATGGGACCCAGATAAAGCCATTTCCCGGCGAAAGAAAATCCTGTTAAAACCAAAACGAGCAGAATTAACCTTGCTATCTTTCTCATTTTTTGCCTCCTGTGACTATTGTAATATAATTTAAATGGAACAAGAAGGAGGTTGTAAGATGAAACAGAAAGGAGCATCCACTTTTTTTAACCTTATTTTATTGCTTATTCTCGCATATGCAGGGTTTGTTATTTATACTATGATAAGAATAAATCTGGATGCAAAAATAGTGGAAAAGGCTATTGTTGAAGCTACAAAGGGGAAATATGATATTACTGAAATCCAGGCTGTAAATCTGGTATTAGACATAGCCGATAGATTTCATCTGGATATAAATGAAGAGAACATATATTTTTCTAAAGACGAAAAAAATATTTACATTGAGATAACTTATCCTGTTGAAAAAAATATGCTCTTCTGGACATTGAGGAAAAATGTAAAAATAAGAGCTGTAACCCCTCTGGATGTATTAATATAAAATAAATATGGAAGAAAACCAACGAAATTTCTCTAAATTTTTAGACGACATAGAATCCATTTATGAATTAGTTTCCTCTCTATCCTTAAAGGAAATTTGAGCAGAACTATTCAGAAAAACTTTAGATTTTTTTCAAGCCAGAGCCTATTCCATTGTATTTGTAGGTGAAGCTGACAACATCCTTGAATTATGGACAGAGGGACTTTCCAGTGAGTATGAAGATTTCATTTTAAAGAATGCAAGGCATTTACCCGGAGCAAAAGCCTACCTTGAAGAAAAGTTAGTGTGGATAAAAGATACGGAAGAACTGGAATTTGAGGAATTAAAGGATAAACTTAGAAAGGAAAAAATAAAGTCCTTTATTGTTCTTCCTCTTAAACTTCATTTAAATCCCATTGGGATTCTTTCTCTTTACTTTACCAAAAAAAATGCACTAAAAAACTCAGATCTTCGAATTTTGGATATAATATTGCCTTTTATCAGCGGACTTTTGAGCAATTCTCAGCTCATAAAAAGGCTCAAAGAAAGTGAACAAAGGATGAAATTGGTTTTTGACAATTCTCCTGTTCTTATAGGAATAATACAGGACCACAAAATTATTCTGGGGAATAAAACAGCGGAAATTTTAACAGGATATTCTTTTGAAGAAATAAAATCTAAAAATTTCTGGGAATTCATTCACCCCGATGATAGGGAAACTGTAAAGGAACGGGGAATAAGAAGAGAAAGAGGTGAAAAGGTCTTCCCAAGCACCTATGAATGTAAAATAATAACCAAAAACGGTGAAATTAAAACAGTTGAACTTACAGGAAATTCTATAATATATAATGGAAGACCGGCGAATCTCTTTACACTTCTTGACATAACTGAAAAAAAACAACTTGAGAAAGAAGTTCATGAATTACAGGAAAATCTGAGGGCAATCTACGAAAATTCTCCTATCGGCATTTACCTTCTCTCAATAAATAAAGATAAATATACCTACGAATTGTTCAATCCCGAGGGACGAAAAATTCTTGGGATGGACATAGAGGGAAAATCCCCTGAAGAACTCTTTCCCAAGGAAGATGCAGAAAAAGCAAGGCGAATCGTTGAAACCATAATAAGGACAAAGAAAACTCTGGTATCCAATGAAGAATACCATACAAAATACGGGAAAAGGGTACTGCAAGTCAGAAGAGCGCCGGTTTTTGACCAAAAAGGAAATGTTGTAAAAATCGTAGGGATTTTCAGAGATATAACAGAGGAACTGAAGGCAGAAAAAGAAGCTAAAAGGAAACTTAAATTTGAAGTTATAGGTAAACTTTCCAGAGAAATAGCCCACTCTTTTAATAACATCCTCAGTGTGATCATTTCTTCATCTGAAGTTGAGCAAAGAAAAAACCCCGGGAATAAAGTGCTCGAAAAAATACGGGAAAAAGCTGTTGAGGCCTCTAATATTGTTGCAGAGATAATGGAGCTGGGAAAAGCTGCTTCCGGTAATATGCGCAGGCTCGATTTCTCAAAATTTCTTGAGGAATACAAAGCTTTCATTAGAGCTATAGTGCCTAAAACAATCAAAATCAAAACCCAAATTCAGGACAGAAACCTTACCATACGAGGAAACATCACTTTATTAAAAACTCTAATTAATAACCTCATACTTAATGCGAGAGACGCCTGCGATGAAAATGGGAGAATAGAAATAAAACTTCGTAAGGCAAAGAAAATCCATGAATCCCCCTCAAAAGAAGGAGAATTTATGGAACTGCTTATAAAAAACAATGGTAAAGGAATGAGCGAAGAAGAGATTCTGGAAGCATTTAAACCCTTTTATACGACAAAAAGCGACGAATCCATGGGTCTCGGTCTTTATTTGGCAAAAAGCATAGTAGAAAAGCATCATGGGTATATCGAAATAGACAGCACCCCAGGAAAGGGTACTGAGGCAAAAGTTTATATTCCTCTTTTAACTGCTGATAATAAAAATACAAATAAAGACCTCCCAAAAACCCGGCAAAGAAAGGCTACAAAATTTATTATGCTCGTGGAGGATGATCCGGATGTTCTGGAGGTAGAGAGAGAAATTATCCATATGTTGGGATATAAAACATTAGAAGCAGAAAATGGAAAAGAAGCCCTCGAAATATTTAAAAAGAGACATGAACAAATTATAGCCGTTTTAACTGACCTTTCAATGCCCAAAATAGGAGGCTTGGCGCTTGCGAAAAAAATTAAACAAATCTCTCCTTCAACTAAAGTTATCATTATAAGCGGTTACATAACAATGGATGAAGTAGAAATAATGCATAATGAAGGAGTAGATGGAGTTCTTCAGAAACCATTTGAGCTTGAAAACTTTATGAGAAAACTCTCTAATATCCTGAAATAAAATATATAATATATGATGCAACCTACATTTTATTCTTTCGTATAATTTTATTTCAGGGCCGGAAAAATGGATTTAAAGGAGGGCGTGATGAAGAAGTTCCTTGTAGTTCTAATCGGGTTTCTGCCGATTATAGCCTCAGATGTCAAAAAATTCAAAATTCCAAGAATTAACAAACCTCCAAAAATTGACGGGGTGATAGATAATATTTATTATAAAAATTTCCTTAAACTTGACGATTTTCAGCAGGTAGAACCTAAATATAATGAGCCTCCAACTCAAAAAACCGAATTCTTTATAGCGCATGATTCAGATTATCTCTACATCGCTTTTAAAGCCTATGATAATAAACCATCACAAATAAGGGCTTCCATAAGCAGAAGAGATCAGTTACAAAACGATGATCTTGTGGGTATAATAATTGATCCTTTCCATACGCAGCTCAGAGCTTTTATATTTATTATGAATCCCCTTGGCATCCAGGCAGAAGGAATTCGCGACGATTCTTCACACAGAAGGCAGGAGGACTTTTCCTGGGACACTATATGGTACTCTAAGGGTAAGCTTTATCCATGGGGATACTTCGTGGAAGCAAAGATCCCCTTTAAATCTCTTAGGTTTCCAGCCGAAGGGAAAACGCACCAGTGGGGATTTCATGCTTTTAGAAAAATACCAAGAAACAGCGAATTAGATTCACTCATTCATATAGATAGAAAAATAAGGGGAATGATAAATCAAGCCGGAACCCTCATAATTGAAGACAACATTAAACCAGGGCTGCACCTTGAATTAATCCCATCTATTACGGGGCTAAAAAACGAAGAACAGAGTTTTAAGCCAGAATTTGGCTTTTCCTTCAAAGACAGTTTAACCTCAGACATTACCCTTGATTTCGCATATAATCCTGATTTTTCCCAGATTGAGTCAGATGAAGGGAAAATAGACGTAAATCAAAGATATGCACTTTATTACAGTGAAAAAAGGCCATTTTTTCTTGAAGCTGCAGAAATCTTTAAAACCCCTATACAGGTTTTCTATTCGAGAAGAATTGCCAAACCCAAATTTGGAGCAAAAATTACGGGAAGATACGGACGTTCTGGATTCGGTTTCATAACCGCATATGATACAGCTTCCTTCGAAAGTCTGTGGGATGTCTCTGAAGGAGGAGAGGATAATGCTTACGTTAATATAGCAAGATACAAATACGAAGTATGGAACGGAAGCTTTTTAGGGCTTACCCTCACAGACAAAAGATGGGGTAATGGTTATTACAACACGGTGGGAGGAATAGATGGATATTTGAGGAAAGGCAATTTTATCATATCCTTCCAGGGACTTGCCTCCACAACTGCAAAAGAAAAAAAGATAAATGGCTCTGCCTTTCAGGGCGAATTCAGTTATGGAGAAGAACATTTTAATTTCCTTGTAGGAACAAAACTAATTTCTCCTGACTTCGACGCCCAGGAAGGGTTTATTAAAAGAACAGACATGCGAAGTTATTATTCCTGGACCGGCTATACATTTTATCCAGAGAAAAAATTCTTCTTAAACGGTGGCCCAAGTGTGTTTTTAAATTACATAACTGATTGGAAAGGAGAAAAAACTGACCAGAGTGCAAGATTCAGCTTCAGGGTTAGATTTACAGGAGATTCCTCTTTAAATATTTTCTACTCAAATTCCTTTGAGAAATACAACGAAAATGGTTTTAACAAAAACACAGTAGGATTTTTCTTTAATTCATCTCCCACAAAATATCTCTCCTTCGGAGGGGGAGGAAGAGTAGGAGATGGAATTTATTATAGCGACGACCCATTTCTGGGCTTTGATATCTCCGGCCATCTCTACACAACATTGCTCCCGCTAAATAGACTTTCTATCCAGGCTTCTTATGTATTTGACTATTTTTACGAGCAACGAGATGGAAATCTTGTTTACAAAATGAACATTTTCAGGAACAAGACTGTTTTCCTATTCAATAGAGAATTTTCCCTAAGAGCAATATGGGAATATAATGACTATTATGAAAAATTCTATGCAAGCCTCCTCCTTGCCTATGAGTACTCTCCGGGAACAGTTTTTTATCTGGGGGCTTCGTCAGATTTTTACAGACAGGAAAATTCCTGGGATGGACAAAACTTCTCTGTTTTTGTGAAATTTTCTTACCTCTTCAGAATTTAGAAAATTTCTACAATGTTTGACATATACTGGATGAGTTTGTAAATTTTTATTGAAAAAAATTTTTAAAAAGGAGATGCCATAATGAAAAAAATTCTAATTACGGGAGCCTGCGGACAGATAGGAAGTGAGCTAACAACCCTCCTTAGAGAGAGATACGGGGCTGAAAATGTTATAGCCTCTGACATTAAAACCGAACCTTCAGAGGATATTTCTGACACAGGGCCCTATGAAATTCTGGATGTAAGAGACAGAGAATCGTTAAAAAAAGTAGTAGAGAAATACTCTATAGATACAATCTATCATATGGCAGCAATTCTTTCTGCTACTGGAGAGAAAAATCCTCAGCTGGCATGGGATGTCAATGTAAACGGTCTTTACAATGTGCTTGAACTTGCCCGGGAAAAGAAGCTGACAAGAATTTTTGTTCCAAGTTCCATAGCTGCATTCGGACCTGAAACTCCAAAGAAAAATACTCCCCAGGATACCATTCTTAAACCAAGGACAATATACGGAATAACGAAGGTCATAAATGAAAGACTGGGAGAATATTATTTCTGGAAATACGGTCTCGATGTAAGGGGAGTAAGATATCCGGGCATAATCAGCTATAAAACTCTTCCAGGTGGAGGAACCACAGACTATGCTGTTGAAATCTTTTACGAAGCAATAAAACACAAAAAATACACTTCCTTCTTGAAAAAAGACACTCGCCTTCCTATGATGTACATGCCCGATTGCCTTAAGGCAACCGTTACTCTAATGGAAGCTGATATTTCCAGACTTAGATACCATACTGACTATAATGTTGCTTCCATGAGTTTTTCAGTAGAAGAACTGGCAAATGAGATCAAAAAACATATTCCCGATTTTCAGATAGACTACAAACCAGATTTTCGTCAGGAAATAGCTGACTCATGGCCTGAAAGCATAGATGATACTCCAGCAAGGGAAGATTGGAATTGGAGTCCAGATTATGACCTATCTGAGATGACAGTAGATATGCTCGATAAGATTTCCAAAAAGCTCTCTTCAAGCTAAATTAGAAATTGCTTAAAAAAAATACTAAAATTAATATATGAAGCAAAAAGGTTTTACTCTCGTAGAGATTTCAATAGTACTGGGAGTAATTCTTATCCTTACAGCGATTTTGATTCCTTTCATAGAAAAAAATGTCAGGGATGCTAAAATTGCAAGGGCACTTTCAGATTCCAGAGAAATTGCAAAAGCAATTATTGAAGCCAGAAAAGACCTCGGAAAATGGCCAATAGAAGATTCAACCCCTACTCATTCTACATGCAGGGTTCTTGTGGGTACAAAACCCACGGTTATCACTTCCTCTATACCGTCAGCTGACCCATCCTGCGGCTCTGCCTGTGACTGGAACAAGACTCCTGCAGAAACAATTTATTATGAAATCGTAAGCCCTTCCAATCACTATCCTAAATTCAACCCAAACCCCTATAATTATCCATCATGGAACGGACCCTACATTAACGACACAAAACCTGACCCCTGGGGGAAAGCTTTTCTGGTAAACTCTGCATACCTTGAAAATGGCCCTGATGCTGATAACACTAGAATTGTCTTTGTCATAAGTGGTGGTCCTGATAACTTAATGGACACTCCATTTAATGGAACTCAGGAATTATCCGGAGATGATATAGGATTCAGAATTAGATAAGCTATTTCTTGACAGCAATTTTTCTACCCATGAGAGAATAAATACTTTTTAACTCGGAAAGCATTTTCTTTTTTTCTTTTTTTGTTCTGTTTTTTGACCAGTCAGAATATTCCTTGTCCATAAGATACCAGACCCATTTCCTATCCTGAGGAAGTCTTCTCACGTATTCTACCAGCATAGTCTTAGAAAGAAACCACTCCATTCCTTGCCCATAAAAGAAGGACTTTACCACAAAAGGAATAGCTGGCGCAATATGAATCGGATTTTCGGTTTGTAAAATCTGATAAATTGCCTGAAGCGAGTTTATTCTTACCTCAGGGTCTGAGCTCTTTGATAAAACATGAGCGTTTCTGTCAACCTTGGCCTTAACACTACAGATCTTTTTAAAATTTTCACTCAGAAAAAGCTTTTCTGCCCTTTTGAATAGTTCTGAGGCTTCCTTGAGGTTTCCGAGCCTTTCAAGTATCAACGCCCTGGAATAAACATAATAAGGTTCTTCCGGGGCAATTTCGAGTAATCTGTCTACATCGTTCAATGCTTCCTTATATTTCTTTAATTTTAAATATAATCTTACCCTAAGATAAAGAGCCGTCTGGTCTTCAGAGAAATGAGAGAGATACTCATTTACATCTTCCAAAGCCTCATTGAACATCTGAAGTTTTTCTTTTGCTCGAGCTCTTTCCCTGTAGGCCTTCCAGAGATAGGGGTCATGTCTAACAGCTTCTGTAAACG
>Ga0190334_1000336_pt1 | contig 24575 bp, 20 predicted proteins | sample 48720478_MG_FD_161270 | JGI IMG/M metagenome (GOLD analysis project Ga0190334, IMG submission 161270) | Hydrothermal vent sediment bacterial communities from Southern Trench, Guaymas Basin, Mexico - 4872-04-7-8_MG | ecosystem: Environmental > Aquatic > Marine > Hydrothermal vents > Sediment ... | reverse complement strand
CGCGTGGATATTGTCGCGCTGGGTGTGGTGGTTGCCCTGGCGCTCACAGGCGTTCTGACCGCCGAGCAGGCCTTCGAGGGTTTCTCCAATCCGGCCGTGCTCACGATTGCGGCCCTCTTCGTCATCGCCGGAGCGGCGACCCGTTCGGGGGTGGCAGCCACCGCCGCGCGCTGGATCCTGCACTTTGCCGGGGGCGAGGAGCGGCGGCTATTGAGCCTGCTCATGCTCGGCGCGGCGCTGCTCTCAAGCGTCATGAGCGACACGGGAACTGTCGCCGTCATGCTCCCAGCCGTCGTAGCGCTGGCCCGCCGGGCGCGCATCCCCACCTCCCGCCTGCTCATCCCGCTTTCCTTCGGCGCCCTGCTCGGCGGCGCGGCCACCCAGATCGGCACACCTCCCAACATCATCGTCAGCGACCTGCTTCAGGAAGCCGGGTTGCGTCCCTTTCACTTCTTCAGCTTCACGCCCGTGGGCGTGGCGCTTATCCTCGGAGGCACGGGGGTCATGGTCCTGTTTGGGCCACGGCTGCTGCCAACGCGTCAGCCTCAGCTTGATGGCCAACGCGTCGAGACACCCGAGGAGCTTGTCCGGCGATACCGCCTGCCTGAAGGTCTCTTCCGGGTGCGTGTGCGCCAGGACTCCAAGCTGGCGGGGCTGCGCCTTACGGATGCCGCCCTTCCCTCCACCTATCAGGTAAGGATCCTGGAAGTGCGGCGGGCGGTATCCAACGGCGTCCGGGAAGTGCTCCCGCCGCATCCGGGGCTGCGATTCGAGCCGCAGGATCTGCTGATCGTCCAGGGTGCCGCTGAGGATGTGGCGCGGGCGGCAGCCCGATGGGACCTGGCCGTTCAGCCAGCACAGGCTGCCGACCAGCAATCTCTGCTTAGCGACGAGGTCGGCGTCGCTGAAGCGATCCTCCCGCCGCGCTCCTCCCTGGTGGGGAAGACCTTGCAGCAGCTACGTTTCGGAACCCAATACGGCCTCACCGTGCTCGGCCTCCAGCGCGCCGGCGTTGGCTCCCTACGCGACCTGAAGATCACGCCGCTGCAATTCGGCGACATCCTGCTCTTGCAGGGGCCTTGGCGCAACATTCTGGCCTTGCGCGAGCGGCCGGTGGATTTTGTCGTGACCGGTCAGCCGGAGGCGGCCGGGGTGGCTTCCCGGCCCGAGAAAGCCCCCTGGGTCATCGCTATCCTGGCCGGAATGCTGGCGATCCTGATCGCCGGCATGCTCCCACTGCCGGTGGCCAGCTGGCTCGCCGCGCTGGCCATCGTGCTCTCTGGATGTATGACGATGGACGAGGCCTACCGCGCCATCGACTGGCGCAGCCTGCTGCTCGTGGCTGGCATGCTCCCGATGAGCACGGCGCTGATGAAGGTTGGGCTGGTGGACCTCGCCGCCCTGGCGCTCGCGCGCAACCTGGGCTCGGTCAGTCCACTGTTGCTGCTGGCTGGTTTGTTTCTCGTGACGGCGCTTTTCACTCAGTTGCTCTCGAACACAGCCACGACGGTCCTGATCGCACCGATCGCGCTGGCAGCCGCACAGTCCCAAGGCCTTGAGCCGCACGCCCTACTGATGGCCGTGGCCATCGCCGCTTCGGCCGCGTTCGCCTCGCCGGTGGCCTCCCCTGTGAACACGCTCGTGATGGCGGCGGGCGGGTACCGATTTGGAGACTATTTGAAGGCTGGCCTGCCGCTCATCGGCCTGGCTCTGGTGGCTTCGGTGTTGCTGCTTCCGTTGTTGTTCCCCTTCTAGACCGGATGCGAAAGCGCCTCCCATCGGAGGCGCTGTGTGCCCCAGGCGCGATTCGAACGCGCAACCTAGGCTTTAGGAGAGCCTTGCTCTATCCTATTGAGCTACTGGGGCTCGTCGGCATTATAGCACGAGCCTACCCGGCGCCTGAGACCTGAATGAGATAGGCTGGAATGGGCTCACGCCGCCCGATGACCTGGATAGGTTCCAGCGGCTCGGCCTCCACCTCCTTATGTGCCAGTTCGTAGGTGTGACGGCTGAGCAGAATCTGCCCGCTGCCGGCTTGCTCCTGCAACCGCTTGGCCACATTCACCACATCCCCTACCACGGTGTAGTCCATCACCTTCTCCGAGCCGATGTTGCCCACCACTGCCTCTCCGGAGTGCAAACCGATCCCCAATCCCAGGCCGCGCAGCTCGTCGCCCGAGTTCTCGCGGAGGCCGCGGAACAATAGCTGCATCTCGATCGCCGTGTCCACGGCGCGCTTGGCGTCATCCTCGCCAGCCACCGGCGCGCCATAGAAGGCCATGAAGCCATCGCCCAAGTACTTGTCGAAGGTGCCACGGTGCTTGAAGACCACTTGGCTCAGCGACTGGAAGATGTGGTTGAGGGTCTCGATCACCTTCTCGGCCGTGTTCTGCTCGGTGAAGCGCGTGAAGCCGCGGATGTCGGCGAAGAGCACGGTCACGGGGCAAATGTCCCCGCCTAGCTTGAGATAGCGCTCGGGGTCGGTGAGGATCACATCGGTGACGTCTTCGGCCAAGAAACGATCGAGTACCTGGCGCAGCAGCCGGTTGCGGGCTTCCACTTCGTCGTGGAGTTTCTTGATGCGCAAGAGCGACCGCACGCGCGTGAGCAGTACCACTGAACTATAGGGCTTGGTTACGAAGTCATCGGCGCCAGCCTCGATGGCGCGCAGCTTCTCCTCCTCACTGTCCAACGCGGTGACAATCACCACGGGAACAAACTGGGTGGAAGGGTGGCTCTTCATCGCCCGGCAGAGCGAGAGCCCGTCCATGCGCGGCATCTGCACGTCAACCAGCGCCAAATCGGGAGGATTATCCATGGCCGACTCAAGTGCGACCCGGCCATCCGCCGCGGCGACGACCTCGCATCCGGAGGTGGCAAGGAAGGTTTGGAGCAAATCCCGATTGAGCCAATCGTCGTCCGCGATCAGGATGCGCGGAGGGCGATTGAAGATCTCCTTCAGGTCCATGGGTGCCAGTTCCAGCCGCTCACTCCTTTATAGTACAGCAAAGTGCCTTGCGGGCACCTAACGAAACCATTGCAGATCAGACCCGGCGCGCAGCGGCCACCCAGGCGGTGGCCGCAAACTGTCTGCTCTTGCTCCTCGCCGGTGCGAGGGATAAGAGGCTACTCGATTTTCCCGGTAGCGATGGCCATCTTGACCTCGCCCACCGCCTTGGTGACCTCGATCTCACGCGGGCAGGCATCCGTGCAGTTGTAGATATCATGGCAGCGCCAGATTCCCATGCGGTTGTTCAGGATCTTCAAACGCTCCGGGCCTGCCTGGTCTCGGCTGTCGAAGATGAAGCGATGGGCCTGCACGATCGCCGCCGGGCCCACATACTCTCCGCTGGCCCAGAAAGACGGGCAGGAGGTGGTGCAGGCGGCGCAGAGGATGCACTTGGTGGTGTCGTCGAAGCGGGCACGCTGCTCTGGGGTCTGGAGGCGCTCCCGTTGCGGCGGGGGGTCATCGTTCACTAGGTAGGGCATCACCGACCGGTAGTGCTCGAAGAAGGGCTCCATGTCGACAATCAGATCTTTGATCACCGGCAGGCCGAGGATCGGCTCTACGGTGATCTTGGTGCCCACATCCTTCACGAGCACCTTGCACGCCAGCCGATTCACGCCATTGATGCGCATGGCATCGGAGCCGCAAATGCCATGCGCGCACGATCGCCGGTAGGAGAGCGTGCCGTCCTGATACCACTTCACGCGGTTGAGCAGATCGAGCACCTGGTCATTGGGCTCGGCCTCCACCGTATAGGTCTCATAGTGAGGCTTCTTGTCGGTCTCCGGGTTGTAGCGCAGGATGCGAAGCGTAACCTCCATGACACCTCTCCTAGTACGTGCGCTCCTTAGGCTTGAAACGCGTGATCGTCACGGGCTTATAGCGCAGTGATACGCCTTTCCGGTCGAGATAGGCCAGCGTGTGCTTCAGCCAGCGTTTGTCATCCCGTTTGGGGAAGTCCTCGCGGGCGTGTGCCCCGCGGCTTTCCTTCCGCGCTAGCGCCGACACCGCCGTGACCTCTGCGATATCCAGCATGCAACCCAGTTCCCAGGCTTCTAGCACATCGGTGTTGAAGATGTGCCCGGGGTCGCCGGCCCGGACATGCCGGAAGCGGTCCTTCAGTTCGCGGATCTTCTCGAGCGCCTCTTGCATGCCCTCCTCGGTGCGGAAGACGCTGACGTGGTCGAACATGGCCACTTGCATCTCGCGGCGGATATTGGCGGCCACCTCGGTGCCATCCGCGCTGCGCAGCGCCTCTAGCTGCTCGCGCACGTAGCCCTGAGGATCCTCCGGCAGGGGTGTGAAATCGACCCCTTGGGCGTATTCTGCGGCGCGGATGCCAGCTTCCTTCCCAAAGACGACGATGTCCAGGAGCGAGTTGGTCCCCAGGCGGTTCGCGCCGTGGACCGAGACGCAGGCCACCTCGCCGGCTGCATACAGCCCGGGCATGATCTTGTTTTCCTCATCGATCACCACATGGCCATGCATATCGGTAGGGACGCCGCCCATGGCGTAGTGGGCGGTGGGCTGCACAGGCATGGGTTGCATGACCGGATCAACGTCCATATAGGTGCGGCAGAAATCGATGATGTCCGGCAGCTTGGCGAGGATATCGGCGGCGGTCACACGATACGGGCTGCCATCCGGGAAGGTGCGTCCGTCGATCTGGGCGTACTTGTTGACTGTCTCGGGGCGCACATCCAGGTAAAGATAGCGCTGCCCGCCGATACCGCGCCCCTCGCGCATTTCCAGGTACATCGCCCGGCTCACCACATCGCGTGAGGCCAGGTCTTTCACGGTAGGGGCATAACGCTCCATGAAGCGCTCGCCCTCATCGTTGATGAGCACGCCACCCTCACCACGCACCCCCTCTGTAATCAAGATGCCCATGCGGTAGATACCGGTGGGGTGGAATTGGAAGAACTCCATATCCTCCGCCGGGATGCCACGGCGCATCGTCACCGCCACGCCGTCGCCGGTGTAGGAATGGGCATTGGATGTGATCTCCCAAACCCGGCCCCAACCGCCGGTGGTGAAGATCACCGCTTTGGCATGGAAGGTGTGCAACTCGCCGGTCGCCAGTTCGACCGCCACCACCCCACAGGCCACGCCATCCCGCACCAGCAAGTCGAGCACCTGGAACTCATCGAAGAAGGTGACATTGTTCTTGATGCACTGCTGATAAAGCGTCTGCAGGATCATGTGTCCTGTGCGGTCTGCGGCGTAGGCCGCCCGGCGCACGGGCTTGCCAGTCTCGTTGTTAGTATGGCCGCCGAAGGGGCGCTGAGCGATGCGACCTTCCGGCGTGCGGTTGAAGGGCAGCCCCATGTGCTCCAATTCGTAGACCGTGTCGACGGCCTGCTTACACATAAACTCGATGGCGTCCTGGTCGCCCAGGTAGTCGCTGCCCTTTACGGTATCGAAGGTATGCCATTCGGGGCGGTCATCCTCTTCGCTGCCCAAGGCGGCCCCCACGCCGCCCTGTGCCGTCCCGGTGTGAGAGCGAACCGGGTAGAGCTTGCTCAGCACCGCCGTCTTGGCACCCTTTGAGGCGTAGAGGGCGGCCATCAGCCCGGCCCCGCCCCCGCCCACGATCACGACTTCATATTCATGCTGCATGGATAGATCTCTCCCGTACAGTGCCCGGCGGATTTATGAAGCCAGGATGACATAGATGGCGACGATTAAGGCCCCCACGAGTATCACGAGCAGCAGGAAGCGTAACATGGCTATCAACAATGAGTTTTGGAGGTAGTCCTCGAGCACCATGCGCAGCCCGTTCACTGCGTGCACGGCGGCCAAGAAGATCATCACCATGCTGTAGATTTGCCAAAAGGCGTTCGACCAGCCCAGGCTTACATCCGGGATATCACTGTTGACCACGTGGTTAGGGTTGGGGAAGAAGGTCCAGCGCAGGAAGGAAGGCATGTCTAGGTAACGCCTCCCGCCCAACGAGAATGCCATCCCCATGCTCATAGCACCGAAGATCATCAATACTAGCCCTGAGATGCGGGTGAAGAGCCACATGCCGTATTCAAAGGCACCTGCGGAGCGCACCGGCCTTGGTGATCGCATTAGCAACCTCCCCTCCCGTCTCACACCCCGGCCAGGGTGTTCTGCACCATGAAGTAGACCGGCAAGCCGTAGGCTGGAAAGAAGAGGATCCACTGCAGCCAGACCAGCTCGCGCTCAAAGCGGATGAGCGCCGGGAACAGGTCCATCACGGCCAGCCGCGACCCGTTCAGGGCGTGGAAAAGCACGCAAAAATAGACGAAGATCTGGAACGGCCAGGACTCGTAGACGGTATTGATGGCAAAGGCCACATCCGAGCCGAACTGCTGGCCAAAGAACGAGACGACGACATGCGTTCCGGCGAAGAGTAGGATGCCCAGGCCGGAGATGCGATGCAAGAGCCAGTTGAGCATGCCCTCCTTGCCCTTGTAGCGCAGCGCCGCCCCAAGGCTCACACGTCGACTGAGGGCCATATTGCCTCCCATGGGATAGGGTGATCGCCTCGAACATCGCCCATTATAGCGGTTTGCTGGGCCATATCACCAGCGACGCCTATCCATGTTTCTGGAGCCAGATTTCCTATCCTCTGGCTGGGCGGCTGTATGCTATTCATCACTTCTTGCCCCGCTTCAGCATGCGGTAGAATAGGCAGCATCAGCGATGTCCTTGGTGGGGGGGCGGCGTGAGTCGCCCCCTCGCGCATCCTGGAGGTTGCACATGGCCGGCGACTCTCACGATCATGGCCTCAGCCGGCGTGGCTTCGTGGCAGGCATGGTGGGGTTCCTGGGCGGCATCATCTCGGTGCTTATCGGCATCCCGGCCATCGGCTACTGGCTGGCGCCGGGGCTGAAATCCTTCCGGGCCACACGGGATGAATGGGTTCCGCTGGGGCTGGTTGAGGACCTGACGCCGGGGGAGCCCAAGCTGTTCTCCTTCACACGCACAAAACAGGTTGGCTGGGAACGCACCGCTCAGAGCTACGGCATCTATGTCATCAAGAAATCGGACGGCTCCCTGGATGTCTTCTCCAATATCTGCACCCATCTCAGCTGCCGCGTGAGTTGGAAGGAGGACATGGGTATCTTCCAATGTCCCTGTCATGACGGCCGCTTCGCCAAGGACGGCTCGATTATCTCCGGTCCCCAACCACGGCCGCTTGACCGCTTCGAATACAAGATCGAGGATGGCACGTTGATGATTCACCTCACGGAGGCCTGACGTGGCTGCTCGATGGTTCACCTGGCTGGACGAACGCCTGGGGCTCAAAGGCATCTATGAGGTTGTCCTGGACCGCAAAGTCCCCAAGGTCAATTGGCTCTTCACGCTGGGAAGCGCCACGCTCTTCCTGGCGCTTGTTCAGGGCGCGACAGGAATCTTCCTCACCGTCTACTATGTTCCCCACCCCGAGCAGGCCTATGAGAGCATCAACTACATCATGAATGAGGTCGCCTTCGGATGGCTGATCCGGGGCATCCACCATTGGGGTGCCACTCTGATGGTGATCACCGTCTTCCTGCATATGCTGCGCACCTTCTTCTACGGCGCCTACAAATACCCACGCGAGGTCACCTGGATCACCGGCGTGCTGCTGCTGCTGGGGACCCTGGGCATGGGGTTCACCGGCTATCTGCTGCCCTGGAACCAGCGTGCCTACTGGGCGACCACTGTAGGTACCTCGATCACCGAAACGATTCCCTTCATTGGCCCTTTCATCAACCGGGCTCTACGCGGCGGCACCGACCTCACTACGCTCACGCTGGTGCGGTTCTTCAGCGCCCATATCTGGATGCTGCCCGCGGCCCTAATCGGCCTTGTCGGCGTGCATATCTACCTGGTCATCCGGCTGGGTATCAGCCATGTCCCCAGCCAGGACGAATAGGAGCGCCATCGTGGAAGCGGATCCCAAAGAGCAATACAAGGAGCGCTACGAGCGCGCCAAGCAGCACGGCGTGAAGTTTTTCCCCGAAATCATCTATAAGGATTTGATCGTCTCATTTGGAATCTTCATCCTGTTGCTCGGCCTGGCGACCTTTGTGGGCGTGAAGCCTGAACCGCCGGCCGATCCCAACGACACCAACTACATCCCCCGGCCCGAATGGTACTTCCTCTTCCTGTTCCAACTCTTGAAGTACTTTCCCGGGACAATCGAGTGGGTCGGCACCACGGTGGTCCCCGTTCTGGCGGTCTTGGCGCTCTTGCTGCTGCCCTTCTACGACCGTAACCCCTTCCGGCATTGGAGCCGCAGGAAGCTCGCCCTCAGCCTGATGGGGGCCAGCGTGGTCGGAATCGTTGCGCTTACCATCCTCGCCGCTGTGACCACTCCGCCACAGGAGGAGTTCACCCTGGCCGGTTCTGTCAGCGAGGAAATCGTGCTCGGCCAGGATCTCTACAGCCTGCACTGCGTCGAATGCCACGGAGCCGAAGGCGAGGGCGGGGAGATCACCACCGTGGAGGGCCTGGAGGGCGTCGTAGTGGCGCCACTCAACGCCCCCGATTTCATCTACACCCGCACGGATGAGACTATCTTCAACGTCATCGATTATGGCCAGCAGGACCTGGGCATGCCTCCCTTCGGACTGGCCTATGGGGGTGAACTGCAGCGCGGTGAGATCGAGTGGATCGTAACCTTCATGCGCTATACCTGGGATGACCGCGTCGAGATCCCCGAGGAGGCGCTCGCAGCCGGCGCCGTGCCGGAGCTGGGTCCGGACGAGATTCCCACCTACACCGTCCATATCGAGTCCATCGTCCGCCGCACCTGCCTCTCCTGCCACCGGCCGGGCAAGAAGAACAACAACTATCTGATGCGCGACTACGACGAGATCATCAACAGCGGGGACAACGCACCCAACCTGATCGCCGGCGATCTAGGCAGCAATCTCATTCGTATGTTGCACCGTGAGGAGACCGACGCCGGCGGCCCCATGCCACCCTCCAAACCGCTGCGCGAGGAGTGGATCGAAATCTGGGAGCGCTGGGTCCTGGCGGGTATGCCGGAGACGCCCGAGGACTTGCCAACCCCCACGCCAGTCGCACCCGAAGAAACACCCACCGAGGCTGCGCCAACGCCCACACCGTGAAAGCGAAAAGGCGCGATTGAGTCAAACCTCCAAGGTCACGTTGATCTCGGAGGTTTCTCCCTGGGTGGCCAGCGCGCGATCAAGGCCTGCACCGGAAAGCTAGGTTTTCCAGTCGCTCCCCCTCCCCAAGCAAGATCGGGATCTTCTGCGGGTCGAGCGCAGGCTGGCCGGGATCGTGTACCAGGCAATAGCGACCGGGTGGGACACGGCGGATTCGGAAGCCGCCGTTATTCTGGCTGGAGGCCTCGCGCAGCGTTGCCCCACCCGGGCAGCGCCCGAGTTTCAAGAAGAAACGTTGCCCTGAGAGCGGATCCTCCCCTGGCTGATCCCAATTGCCATCCCCATCGTCATCCACGAAGACCCAGCCTGCGATCTCGCCCGGTTCGGGCGTCGGGCTGGGTAGCGGCGTGCGCATAGGCAGGTGGTCTGTGGACCCGGTCACCTGTGCATAACGAGCCCAAAGCCAACAGGTGCCGCCGGGGCGGTCCGGGTTCGCCACCAGCCAGTATCCGGGGATGCTGCTGCGGGCTACGATCTCGGTGCGCTCGCCCACCAGCAGTGCCCCCAAATAATCGTATGTCTTCCCGGGACCGCTACGGCAATTGGTGTCCACACTTACCTCGATCGTGGGAGCTTCGGGTGTCGGGGTTGAGGTCGCGGTGGGCGTGGCCGTCGGAGGCTCAGGGGTGGGTGTGGGGGAAGGGGTCGACGCCAAGGCAGTAGTCTGCCGCGCCGTCTCCCGCAGGCGCGCCAGCGTGGCCTCGGCGACAGCGTCAAGCGCCGCTGCGGTTTGCGTTGCGGCGTTCTCCTCAGACGATATCAGCGGTGCCCCGCAGGCCGCCATGAGCAGCGCGGCCGCGAGCAGCGCCGAGGCCCGTACGATTGCGACGCACATGCTTTCTGGACTCCGCTCTTGGTGGGGTGCTGCGCGGCTGGTGACCACTCTCTCTTTATTCTCCGGGCGTTGTATTGTCCGGTTCTCGTAAATCGGCTTCCAGGCTCCGCAGGTGTGGAACTTCGAGGCCTAGCCGGTCGGCGTGAGCCAGGGCGCGCCGCAGGCGCTTGGGGGCACTGCGGCCCCTGGCCTTGTGCGCCCTGGCCAGATCCAGATAACCGAAGAGATCGCGCATCATTTGCTCCCGCGGCAAATCACGCTCCGCCAGCCGCTCCACGAGGTTCAGGACCTCCCCGACAATGGCGCGAGTCGTGTCGGCGTGGCGGTCCAGCAGATCGGCGATGGTCTCTCCTCCGGCCAGGCCGGCGAGGTTCATGGTCAGGATGTAGGCATACTTCAGCGCCAACTCATACTGGAGTGCCTCCGGGCTGGCGAGGCGGCGGGCGGGGATTTCCAGCGTGTCGAAGGCCCGCACGATGAGCTCCGCCTGCGGGCCGTACACGGGCGAGGGGATCGGAGCCTTCACGGGTTGGCGGTGCTTCTTCTCGAACCAGACCACGGCCACGGTCGGATCGGAGATCTTGTGGGCCTCCCAATCACGCGGCAGCAGTTCATTCTGGAGAAGTCCTACGCGCTGCTTCCAGGAGGGTGGCATGTTCTCGAGCACGGGATGCAGGTCGTCCTCCCCCACGGCTACGAGTGCCAGGGTTGGCTCCGGCAGTTCCTGCTCTACTTCTCTCATCTCGACCCCGCGGGTGATGGGGACCACGGGATAACCCAATCGCAGGAAGCCGCGCGCGAAGACGCCTCCCAGTTGGCCGATGCCGATGATGACAACGGGTGTTTTCATCCTGAAGCTTTCAATCTTCTTAGACACCGGACAGCTCCATTATACTGACGTATCCATATCCCTGGCCCTTCATTATGGATTGTGCAATTGCTAATCCAACCGGCCGCGGTCACACCCAGGACGACCGCGGATGCCTACGAGATGTGTTCGCGAATGGCAAACCTAACATGGCCAGGGAGCCAGCCAACGCGATCCAGGATTGATATCGGCCAGCTCGCCATAAACACCCTGAGTTTCTTGGCGATTGACGCGGTCGAAAAGACGGGCTCCGGGTCCCTTCTTGGCCCAATCGAGATCGATCCTTTCTCTCGTGGGGGGACCGCACGGCTTGATGGTAGCTTCGCATTCCTCACCGAATGCAGTTGTCTGGCTTCGAGGTCCTGTCGACAGCCACCCTCGTTGACAGTATGATCAAAGGCAGACCTTGGAGGCGCGCTGCCCATGTTGCGTAAACCCCACCGGCCCGGCCTGCTATGCTTGCTGTCGATCCTGCTGGCGCTCACCTCGCTGAGCGCCGTACCGGCTGACGGTGGCTGGCAGCCAGTGGCCGAGGGCGTTGACTATCGCGCCTTCAAACTTCCGGGCCCGGTCCGGGCTTTCGTCGCCCGCATGGCGCGCGCAAATCCCGACCTCATCCTCGATACCGCCATCGCCCATGGCGACCTAATGGACGGTCTCGAAACCGTGGCGCAGATGGCCATCCGCTACGATGGAAGCTTGAGCACATGGGAGAACTCATGGGGCGCCAGAAACGAGGTTCTCGTAGCCATCAACGGTTCCTTTCACGATACCGAAACCGGGCGGCCGTTTGGCGGATTCATGCAATCCGGCTGGTACGTGCGTCGCTACGACCATCTTGGCGGACCCAGCGGCCTGACCTGGACGCGCGACCGCGAATTGTTCCTGGGTGGCTGCCTCTCACACCCTGAAGATGACCAGCGCCTGATCAACCTGACGCGCGGCACCAGCCTGCGCCTGGGTGGATTGAACCGGCGCGGCGGCGAGGAGGTCTTGCTGCTCACGCCCCACTTCGATCCCTTCAGCCCAGGCGGGAGCGGCCGCACCGAAGCGCTCATCGAGATGACCCGCCCCGCAGGGCTGCAGAGCGAAGAGGGGTATGCCCTAGGCATCGTCCGCCAAGTCCGCCGGGGCGAGGGGGGCATCCCAATCCCCTTCGATCATGTCGTGCTCACAGGCAGTGGCGAAGCCGGACAGACGATTTCCAGGTCCCTGGCGGTCGGCGACGTGGTCGGGATCAGTATGTCGGTGCGCTCCTATGACGAGGCCTGCCGCCATCCCCGCCCGCAGAATTGGGGCCGTGCCTACGCAGCCCTCAGCACCGGCGATGTGATCCTCCGCGAGGGCAAGATCCCCCACTGGGACGACGTCGGGGCGACCACCTGGCACCCGCGCTCGGCCGTCTGCTTCAACGACGAGTGGGTCTTCTTCGTCGTGGTCGACGGGCGCGACGATGCCTACAGCCGCGGCATGACCCTGTCAGAACTCGCCACCTTCTGCAAAGACCGCCTTGGGGCACGCTGGGGCGTCAATCTTGATGGCGGAGGCTCCTCCACGCTGTGGGTCAACGGCCAAGTTAAGAACCAACCATCCGACGGGCACGCCCGCGCCGTGGCCAACGCCCTCATGATGATCGCCCTCCAGCCCATCGAGCGCTCTGAGCGCTTTTTGCCCGGCTCGCGCGTGATCACCAAGCAAGCAACCAACGTCTACCTGGGGCCGGGAACACAATTCGCCGCCATCGCATCGGTGGAGGAGGGATCGCCGGGCAGGATTGCCTTTCATCTCAACCGTCTCAACGGCGTGTATGCCAAGGGCAGCTACTGGTGGCGGGTCGATTTCGGAGGGCTTACCGGCTGGGTCAGCAATGATGCACTGCGCGCCGCCGAATAACTCCCCGCGGATGCCCCCGCCGCGATTTGACTCCACTCCGCTCTCATCATAGGATTTATATGTACAGCCTACGGGTCATAGGGGGCGACCATGGCCCAACCACGTCCTCTCCACGCCCCGGCACGGCCTTCGCTGTTTGCCGGGTTCGTCATTCTATCCCTCGCCACCATCGGCATGTGGGACACCGGTGCCCCGCGTTTGCAAGCTCAGACGACACCTTCATCCACTCACCTCCATAGCCAGACTCCCACACAAGCGCCATCCGAGACAGAGACTGGAACAGCCACGGAGATCGCTTATCCCACCGCTTCAGAGACTCAAACGCCTAGTCCCCCACCCGCATCGACACAAGCTCCATCCCTCACCGCAACCCCCACCATAGTCGGAACGCAAACCCCATCCCCAACTCCATCTCCAACCCCGACGCCGAGGCCCACGCCGACCCCTCCGGCAGCGCCTTCCACTCGCCCCACGGCTGTCCCACCACGGTCGGTTCTGATCAGCGAAGTGGCCTGGGCTGGCACCCTGGCCTCCGCCTACGACGAGTGGATCGAGCTGCACAACCCCGGGCCTGAGCCCATGCACCTCGATGGGTGGAGGCTCATATCCCAGGACGGCGGCCTGCAGGTCACGTTGGGAGGTGTCCTTGGCCCATATGGATTCTTCTTGCTCGAGCGAACCGATGACACGACTGTGGCGGACATCGCCGCCGATCAGATCTACACCGGCAGCCTGAGCAATGGCGGCGAGACGCTCCTGCTCCTGGACCCCGTCGGGAACCGCATCGATTCGGCCAATGCCGGTGGCGGCGGCTGGCCCGCCGGCGATTCCTCCTCAAGAGCCAGCATGGAACGGCGAGGCGGGGACGACCGGCCGGGAAATTGGGCCACGTTCCCCGGCAGCGGCGGCAACGGTCATGACGCGGCCGGAAACCCTATACCCGGCACTCCCCGCCAGCCAAACGCCATCTGGTACCCCACCCCAACCCCCACCACCGCTGTCGTGGCGACTCCCTCCGCAACAGGAACGTCCACACCCAACCCAACCCCCACCTCCACCCCCACGCCGCCCTCTGCACAGCCAAGCCCCCGGCCAACGGCTGTGGGGCCGCGCTCCGTTCTGATCAACGATGTGGCCTGGGCAGGGACGCTGGCCTCCGCCAACGACGAATGGATCGAGCTGCACAACCCCGGGCCTGAGCCCATCCCTCTTCAGGGTTGGACCCTGAGCGACGGGAACGACCTGCACATTCTGCTCTCGGGGACCATTCCCGCGCGGGGCTTCTTCCTGCTCGAGCGCACGGACGACCATACAATCGCCGATCTCCCTGCCGATCTCATCTATCATGGCTCGCTCCGCAACAGCGGGGAGCGCCTCGAACTTCGTGATGCCCGTGGAGCCCTTGTGGACACGGCGAATGCAGATGGTGGCGGCTGGCCTGCGGGGGACCCCGTCTCCCGGGCCAGCATGGAGAGACGCGGCGGCGAGGATCGTGGGGGCAACTGGGCCACCTTCAACGGATACCGGAGCCGCGGCCGCGATGCCGCAGGCAACTCGATCCCTGGAACCCCGGGGGCGCCGAATTCAATCCATTTCCCCACGCCGGTTCCGACCTGGTTCCCGGGCAAGGTCGTCATCAACGAGGTGCTCATCCGCCCACACTACGATTGGGAGGGGAAGGGCGGCGTCACGACCGACGATGAGTTTATCGAGCTCTATAATGTTGGCCCGAGGGCTGTTAGCCTCGACGGGTGGATGCTCGACGATCTCGAATCGGGTGGCTCCTCGCCATACGCGCTGCCGCCGCGCGTCTTGCGCCCAGGCAGCTTCGCGGTCTTCTTCCGCTCCCGGACCCGCATCGCGCTCAATGATAGCGGCGATACGGTCCGCCTTCTGGCGCCGGATGGCCGGGTTGTGGACCAGATCCAATACCTGCGGGTGCGGGCCTATAACCTATCCTTTGGCCGCCTCCCCGATGGTTCTGGCGGCCTGTATTATGGGCTGTGGCCGACTCCCTATGCCCCTAACCGGCTGTTCGTAGAGGCTCTTCCCAAGCCACCGCTCCGGAGCGGCGCGACTTGCCAGGAGCGCCCTCCGTATGGATTACGGCTGCCCCGCCTCGCCCGGCTTCCTTCTCTGCTGCCCCGCTGGCGTTGGTCCGGCTGGCTCTTCTGCCCCAAGCCGCCGCTCCCGCCCCAGGCCAGGGAACCAGCCTCGTAAGCCGGCCCCGTTAGTACCGGCGGCCGGCGCCAGCGTTAACAATCACTTAAGGCCCGCCGAGTACAATCCAGATATGGCAGATTCAATGACAACGAAGACATTCAGGCCTAGAAAGCGGCCTCGGCGTACCCCTCACCCCAGGACCCGGCCGGGCGGTTCAGGGCTAGCACTGCGTCCATACCGACTGCGGGACGGATGGATCACATGGGTCCTTCCTGGCGGGATGGTCGATTATGCCTTGCGTGAGCTGGATGCTCAGATCGTGGCTGCCTGGCCGCTCCGCCGGGAGAAACCCCCCTCCCAATAAATGCGCGTACATTCAGCTCGGCCTTAGCCATCAGCCTGTCGGTTGATTGCCGACGCGATATCCCAAAGCCCATATTCCTGAGAATACAGTAAACTTGAGCCGTCTTGATCTCGAGCCTGAGCGCTCCCGTCGCCGAGGATTCGGTGTGCGCCTGACGATCATTAATCAATTCTTCGCTCCTGATCTCGCCCCTACCGGGCAGCTTGCCGCCCAATTGGCAGAGCACCGCGCGGCCTTAGGCGACGATGTCACCGTTGTCACGGGCTCCGGGGGCTATGTCGGTGCACGTTCCCCAGGCCGCCAAACCCAGAGAGCTGGCCTACGTATACGCCGAATCTGGACCCCAGGGCTCGGCAAGGCTAATTTTCTTACACGAGTGGCCGACTACGGTGCCTTTTATCTGCTGGCCACGCTTCGCGTCCTGCTTTTGCCCAGGCAGGATCTCGTGTTATCACTCACGACCCCTCCCTTCATAGCGCTGGCGGCCGCCTTATATAAATTGCTTCACCCGCGCACAAGGGTTGTTCTCTGGAGCATGGATTGCTACCCGGAGATGCTCGAGCGCACGGGCATCATCCACCCTGCCGGATGGATCAGTCGGGTGATGCGCAGCCTGAACCGCTGGCTGTTCCAACACCTGGATGGCCTGGTCTGCCCTGACCCGGCCATGAAATCCCTCTTGACCGGGCAGTACCCTTCTGCCCACCTCGGAGAGTTTGCGGCGGTCATCCCTAACTGGGAGCCGGCGGCGGCCTTCTTGCCCTCCGCTCACGGCGATCCCTGGCGGCCGCCCGAGCTCGAGGGAAGATTCGTGGTGCTCTATATGGGGAATGCCGGTATGGGGCATGATTTCAAGAGCGTCCTGTCCGCGGCCGAGCGGCTTCAGGATGAGCCTGTCGCCTTCGCATTCGTGGGCGGCGGCACCAAGTGGGACTGGCTTCAACAACAGCGCTCTGCCCGAAACTTATCCAACCTGCACCTGTTTCCCTACGTGCCGGAAGCGTTGCGGCTTCCGGTTCTAGCCACTGGTGATTGCGGCCTGATCACCCTCAAAGATGAAGCCCTGGGAGTTATCAGCCCCAGCAAGCTGCACGCCTACCTGGCGATGGGCCTGCCGGTGCTTTATATCGGTCCCGTGGGTGGCAATGTGGACCTTGCTATCGAACGCTATCAATGCGGGTTGAGCGTGCGCCATGGCGATGTCGATGGGATCGTCTCTTTCATTCGGGAGCTGCGGCAGGATCGATCCAAGCATAGCGCCTTGAGGGAAAGAGCCAGGCGGGCTTTCGAAACCGCCTTCCACGATGGCGTCGCGCTTTCCACTTTCGACAAGTTCCTGGAGGGGGTTCTCGAAGGATCCCCTAGCCCCCCACGGCCGAAGACCCCTTGAGAGGGTCGCTCTGCTATAATTCGTTCACCATGGCCCTGAGCATCGAAGAAGTCTGTCATATTGCCGCTCTGGCAAGACTGAGCCTTACCCCCGAGGAGGAGCGACGCTATGCGGAGCAGTTGTCGGCCATCCTCGAATATGCGGCTCGCCTGCGCAACGTGGACACTTCCGGCATCCCCCCCACAGCGAGCGTTTTGCGGGTGAACGCCCCCCTGCGGCCGGACGAGCCCCGCCCAAGCCCGCCGCGTGAGCGAATCCTTCAAAACGCGCCCCAATCCGAGGAGGGCATGTTCCGCGTGCCACCGGTGCTGGACTGATGCCCGCTATGCCCATCAAACACTCACGAGAAAGACCCTCTGCCCATGGCCGATCTCACACAACTCTCGCTGCTTGAGGCCTTCCATGGATTGCGCCGCGGGGATTTCTCCGCCGAGGCGCTCGCGCGGGCTTGCCTCGAGCGCATCCAGGCGCTGGACGATCGCGTCCACGCCTTCCTCACCCTGACGCCCGAGTTGGCCCTGGAGCAAGCCCGAAGCGCCGACCGCAGCATTCAGGCCTGGCGGCGATCACCGGATGCCCCGCTGCCACCTCTCATGGGAATTCCTCTGGCGATCAAGGACGTTCTTTGCCTCGAGGGTGTGCCGACCACCTGTGGGTCCCGAATCCTGGAAGGATTCCGGCCGCCTTATACGGCAACCAGCGTGGAGCGCCTGCTGCAAGCCGGTGCCATCGCCTTGGGGAAGACCAACACCGATGAATTCGCCATGGGTTCCTCCACAGAGAACTCTGCTTATGGCCCGACCCATAACCCCTGGGATCTTGCGCGCGTGCCCGGGGGTTCCTCGGGGGGCTCCGCGGCGGCCGTTGCGGCGCGCATGTGCCCGGCCGCCCTGGGAACCGACACCGGCGGCTCTGTGCGCCAGCCGGCCTCCTTCTGCGGCCTGACTGGATTGAAGACATCCTACGGCCGTGTCTCCCGCTACGGCCTGATTGCCTATGGTTCCTCCCTCGACACCGTCGGAGCTCTGGCACGCTCCGCCCAAGACCTGCTGCCCATCTTTCTGACCATGGCAGGCTACGATCCGCTGGACTCGACCAGCCTACCCGAGCCGCTGCCAGAGGTTTCGCTCGAAGGCATATCGCTCAAGGGTTGGAAGATCGGCGTGCCTAAGGAATACTTCATCGAGGGCATGCAGGAGGACGTCGAGAGCGCCATACGTGCGGCAGTGAGCGTGTTCGAGGCACAAGGCGCAGAAATATTGGAGATCAGCCTAGCCCATACGGACCTGGCGCTTCCGGTCTACTATCTGATTGCGCCGGCCGAGGCTTCGGCCAACCTGGCCCGCTACGATGGCATCCGCTTTGGGCCGCGCCTCGAGGGTCAGGATCTGCTCGAGCAGTATTTGCTGACCCGCGGCCAGCTATTCGGCCCCGAAGTCAAGCGCAGAATCATGCTAGGAACCTACGCCCTTTCTGCAGGCTACTACGACGCATACTATGGACAAGCCCAGAAGGTGCGCACGCTCATCCGGCAGGACTTCGAGCAAGCGTTCGAACAGGTCGACTTGATCGCCTGCCCCGTGGCACCCACAACGGCGTTTCGCATTGGCGAACACGGAGATGATCCGCTCTCGATGTACCTGGAGGATGTCTTCACCCTGCCCGCCAACCTCGCCGGCGTGCCGGGCATGGCCTTCCCGGTGGGCTTCGACAGGAATGGGCTCCCGATTGGCATGCAACTCAACGCCCCTCACCTGGCCGAGGCGCGCCTCTTTCAAGCGACCCATGCCTACCAGAGCGTGACCGACTGGCACCGGAGGCAGCCTGAGCTATCACGGGAGGATCCCGCATGAAGATCGTTGTCCCTATGGCAGGACTTGGCACCCGCCTGCGGCCCCATACCTGGTCGAAGCCCAAGCCGCTGGTCAGCGTCGCCGGCAAGCCCGTGCTCGGGCACGTGATGGACATGCTCGACTCACTGCCCACGCTCGAAGAGGCAGTGCTCATCGTCGGGTATCTCGGGCAGCAGATCAGGGACTACATGGAGAACACCTATCCCCAGCTGCAGACCCGCTATGTGGTGCAGGAGGAGATGCTCGGGCAATCCCACGCCATCTGGCTTGCACGCGAGGGTCTCACGGGCCCCATGTGCATGGTGTTCGTGGATACGATCGTAGAGGCCGACCTGTCGGGTCTGGCTACCGAGCAAGCCGATGCCGTTGCCTGGGTCAAAGAGGTCGACGACCCCCGCCGCTTTGGAGTCGTTCACCTCGCCGAGGACGGCTACGTGCAACGCTTGGTTGAGAAGCCGCAGGATATTCAACACAATCTGGCAGTGGTGGGCCTATATTATTTCAAGCAGGCCGAGCGGTTGATTCAGGCCATCGAAGCTCAGATGGATCAGGGCACACAACTCGGCGGCGAGTATTACCTGGCGGATGCTATCAACATCATGCTCGAGGATGGCCTGCGCATGCGGGTGGAGAGCGTGGATGTCTGGCAGGATTGCGGCAAGCCCGAAGCGCTCTTGGAGACCAACCGCTACCTTCTTTCCCATGGCCGGGACAATAGCGCGGAGGCACAGCTGCGGGAGGGCGTGACCGTGCTGCCCCCTGTCTATATTGCGGCGGATGCCCGGGTGACGAACTCCGAAATTGGGCCCTATACCTCCATTGGCCCCGGATGCGCGATTCATGACTCCACGATTCGGGACAGCATCATCGAGGCTGGCAGCCAGATCGAAAGCAGTTATCTCGCCGGTTCCCTGATCGGCCGGAATGCGCGCGTGGCCGGCTGCCGCAATCGCCTGAATATCGGCGACGATTGCGTCATCGAGACACCGGATGCCTAATGAGGTACCAGGGTAGATTGATCCAGGCCAAGCGAAGCGTCCTTCAAACGGGACGTTCATCCTGCGGCCCATGGACCAACCTCCACTGGCCCGCGAAAGGCGTTTGCCGGAGGATTCGGAGGGGCGAGATCCCTGAGACCTATGACCGAGATACGGGTGGAATGTCACTCGGGGACAACTTATGCAGAGCGCCCGACCGCTCTCTATTGGGAGGGTGATCGCCTGGAGGTGGAGGAAATCCTCGCTCAATGGCGGACCCCAAGAGGGCGTGTATTTCGCGTCCTGGTGACCGCGGGACGCATCTTCGAACTGGCATACGAGGAAGCCGGCGACCGCTGGATAGTCAACCCGCGCTGAGCCGCTTCACCGCCATGCGGCAGAGACAAGGAGCAGAGATGCGTGAATTCATCGCCCGCCGGATTGCCGCCGTCCCACCCTCCGGAATCCGGCGCTTCTTCGATATCGCCGCTACCATGGATGACGTCATATCCTTAGGCATCGGAGAACCTGACTTCATCACCCCCGAGCCGATTCTCAAAGCCGGCGTCGAGTCACTCCAGCGCGGCCAGACTCATTACACCTCGAACTCTGGCATCTACGAGTTGCGCGAGGCGCTCGCAGCCCATCTCGAGCGCCTCTATGGCGTGAGCTATGATCCGGATAGTGAAATTCTGATCACGGTGGGCGTCTCGGAGGCGCTCTATCTGGCGCTGACGGCGATCATCGATCCAGGGGACGAGGTGATCGTCCCCACCCCTTGCTTCGTCTCCTACCAGCCCGAAGTCTTGTTTGCCGGGGGCACGCCCGTCGCCTTCCCCACCCGCGTCGAGGACGATTTCCAGGTCGAGGCCGCCGATCTCGAGGGATATATCACGCCCAAGACAAAGGCGCTGCTGATCGGTTACCCCAACAACCCAACCGGCGCCGTCATGAGCCGCGAGCGCTTGATGGCCATCGGCAATCTTGCCGAAAAGCATGACTTGCTCGTTATCTCAGACGAGATCTATGACCGCCTGGTCTACGACCACACGCATGTTTGCTTCGCTTCCTTGCCCGGCATGCGCGAGCGCACAGTCACACTGGGTGGCTTTTCGAAGGACTACGCCATGACGGGCTGGCGCATCGGATATGCCGCCGGGCCGGCCCCCATCCTGAGCGCCATGCGTAAGATCCACCAGTACACCATCATGTCCGCCCCCACGCCCTCCCAACAGGCCGCCCTAGAGGCGATCCTGCATGGCGAGGAGCATGTCCAGAGGATGGTGGCTGAATACAACCGGCGGCGCAGGCTGATCGTGGATGGACTCAACGAGCTTAGCTTGAAGACTTTCGAGCCTCGCGGTGCTTTCTATGCCTTCCCCTCGGTCGAGGCAAGCGGAATGGACGATGAGACCTTCGCCTCCCGCCTGCTGGAGGAGCAGAAAGTGGCTGTCGTGCCTGGCAACGCCTTCGGTGCCGAAGGCCAGTACGTCCGATGCTCCTATGCCACCGCCTATGAGAAAATCGAAGAGGCGCTTGAGCGCATGCGGCGCTTCATGCAGCGCTATGGCTGACGGCCTTCGACTCTCCTATCCGTTGGGGTTCTGATCCTCCCATGCCTGACGTGCGATTCGAGCCCATCATCGGACTTGAAGTCCACGCCGAACTTCTCACTCGTTCGAAGATGTTCTGCGGATGTGAGGTCGTCGATTCCACCCAGGCTGAGCCCAACACCGCGGTCTGCGAAATCTGCACTGGCATGCCCGGAACCCTCCCTGTCATCAACCAGAAGGCCGTGGAATACGCCTTGCGAGTCGCTCTGGCGCTCCATTGCCGAATCCTGCCCACCAGCCTATTCGCCCGCAAGAATTACTTCTACCCAGACCTTCCCAAGGGCTATCAGATTTCCCAATACGAACTCCCTTTGGCCGTCGACGGTTGGCTGGAGGTGGCCATGCCTGAGGGTGAACGGCGCGTGCGGATCCGTCGGGTACACCTCGAGGAGGACACCGGAAAGCTGTTCCACCGCAACGGCTACTCACTCGTGGACTACAACCGATCGGGCGTGCCTTTGTTGGAGATCGTGAGCGAACCCGACTTGCGTTCGCCCGCGGAAGCCCGCGCCTACGCGCTGGGCCTGCGCTCTCTCTTGCGCTACCTGGAAGTGAACAGCGGCGACATGGAAAAGGGCGTGATCCGCTTCGAGGCCAACGTTTCGCTGCGCGCTGCCGGCAGCGCTAAGATGGGCACGCGCACCGAAATCAAGAATCTCAACTCGTTCCGATCCCTGTCCCGCTCTATCGAATATGAGATTGCCCGGCAGGAACAGATACTGCGCAGCGGCGGCGAGGTAACCCAGGAGACGATGGGATGGGACGAGGAGCGGGAGGTCACCCTTTCGCAGCGCAGCAAAGAAGAGGCCCACGACTACCGCTACTTCCCCGAGCCCGACTTGCCGCCGCTATATATCGATCCTCAGTGGATCGAAACCGTCCGCCAGCAGATCCCCGAACTCCCGGAGGCCAAGAAGGCCCGCTATGTCAAGGCGTACAACCTCACCCCCTACAGCGCAGGATTGCTTGCCTCAGATCGCTCCATGGCCGAGTTCTTCGAGAGCGCTCTCCACTCCGCACCCGAGGTGCCTCCCGATAAGCTCGCCAACTGGATCACCGGTGAAGTCTTCGGTCTCTTAAATCAGGCAAGCCTGGAAATCGCGCAGACCCAGCTCGAGCCCGCCGCATTAGCCCGGCTGGTGCACTTGGTCGAGTCGGGCAAGATCAACGCCCCGAGCGCCAAAATCGTGCTCCAGAGGATGTTCCACTCAGGCGGCGATCCACAAAGCCTGGTTCACGAGATGGGGCTTTCGATCTTGCGCGATCGCCACTCGATCGAACGGCTCGTCCGGCAGGCGCTCGAGTCGAACCCCGACCAGCTTGAAAGCTACTTGGCCGGGAGACAAAGCCTCTTCCGATGGTTCTTCGGTCAGGTGATGAGCGCCAGTCAAGGCCGCGCAGACCCCTCCCTCCTGCAAGAGGTGCTCCAGGCCGCGCTGGATGAAATGGCCTCCGGCCAGCCGAAGAAACCAAACGAGGGAGAGAAAACATGATGCCGCTGCCCGGCGGCAGGTCGCCATGCCGCTCCGGCACGCCACCCGCGAGACCATCACACTATACTGGAGCGAAAAGGAAGGAACCGTGAACGCTTTTGAAATGGCACAAGCTCAATTCGATAAGGCCGCCAAGGCCATCAACCTCGACGCTGGCGTAGCCTCAGTGCTGCGCTGGCCCATGCGGGAGTTCCGATTCCAGATCCCCGTCCGCATGGACGACGGCAGCATCCAGGTCTATTTCGGCTACCGCGTGCAGCACAACGACGCTCGCGGCCCCTCCAAGGGCGGCATCCGCTTCCACCCCAGTGAGACGATGGACACCATCCGGGCCCTGGCGATGTGGATGACCTGGAAGTGCGCCGTGGCGGATATCCCCCTCGGCGGCGGCAAGGGCGGCGTGGCCATCGACCCGGCCACCCTAACCACCGGCGAGAAGGAACGCCTTTGTCGTGGCTGGATAGATCAAATCTGGAAGAATATCGGCCCACGCCTCGACGTTCCCGCACCGGATGTTGGCACCACGCCGCAGATGATGGGATGGATGATGGATGAGTACAACAAGCTCATCGGCTCCTACCAACCCGGAGTGATTACGGGCAAACCCATCGGCGCAGGCGGATCCGCCGGCCGCACAGAGGCCACCGGTTTCGGGGTGATCTATGCCCTGCGCGAAGCCCTAAAGCACCTCAAGATGGACGCCTCCAAATCGACTGCCTCCATCCAGGGTTTCGGCAATGTTGCCCAATATGCTGCCCTCGGGTTTGTTGAGATGTTGGGAGGCACGGTGGTCGCCGTCTCCTGTTGGGACCATGAGGCCAAACAACCCTTCACCTACTACAAGCCCGACGGAGTCGATCCACGCTTCCTGCAAAGCATCACTGACATTTACGGCTCCATCGACCGGCAGAAGGCCCAGGATGCCGGCTATATCATCGAGGACGGCGATGCCTGGCTCTCCAAGGACGTTGACGTCTTGATCCCCTCCGCTCTGGAAGCCCAGCTCACAGCCGAGAATGCATCCAAGGTCAGCGAGCGGGTCCGGATCGTTGCCGAGGGAGCCAATGGCCCTACCACGCCCGAGGCCGAGGCTGCCCTCGAAAAGCGGGGCGTATTCTTCATCCCCGACTTCCTGTGTAACGCCGGCGGCGTCACCGTCTCGTACTTCGAGGGCGTCCAGAATGATATGAACTACTACTGGAGCCGCGAGGAGGTCCTGAGCCGCCTGGACCAGAAGATGACTTCGGCCTTCGAGGCGGTGCTGCAGACATCACAGGCCCACGACGTGAATATGCGCGACGCAGCTTATATCGTGGCCATTGACCGGGTGGTGCGGGCCATGCAATTTCGCGGCTGGATCTAGCTAGTTATGCTGCGCCGGAGAATCCCAGGAAGACAATCTCTTCCTGGGATTCTTTTTTATTCCTGAGCCATGCACATTCTTTGCAATATGTACTTATGATTCGTAGTAGCCGTAGGGGCTGTGGAGATGTGCACAAGTCAGGCTACGCTTCGGAAGATGGCAAAAATGGGCAAAATGCGGGGGGAAAGAGCTTTCATACCCCTAGATGTGGGGGCGAAAGGTATGGCTCCAACTCCACAGGCGCTGTGTGGATGGATGGACGAGGAGCAACGACTTCCGAGAGCTAAGAGATGCCGAAGGCCGTTTCTTGGGGTATGATGAAAGTCTACCCCCATATATGGGGCCTGTGGGATGCCGATGGGGCGAGAGTTTTCCCCAGAAAAGCGCATTTATCCACAGTTCGAGGCGAGTTATCCACAAGGAAACCAAAGGATTGAGATGCAAGAAGAGCAGCCAACTGGATTCCACGAATTTACCGGTCGCTGGAGGCACAATATGGATGCCCTTTGGGAAGGGTTGCCCAAGGAGATGAGGGAGCAGCTCAGCGAAACGCTTGGGAAGCTACCTGGCGATCGGCGGGGCTGGAGGCGGCTCATCCACCACG
>Ga0190334_1000335_pt1 | contig 24617 bp, 21 predicted proteins | sample 48720478_MG_FD_161270 | JGI IMG/M metagenome (GOLD analysis project Ga0190334, IMG submission 161270) | Hydrothermal vent sediment bacterial communities from Southern Trench, Guaymas Basin, Mexico - 4872-04-7-8_MG | ecosystem: Environmental > Aquatic > Marine > Hydrothermal vents > Sediment ... | reverse complement strand
TCCGTTAAGGGGTCAATAGCGGGCGGGAAAATTTCAATTTTCTTTTTATCTAGGGTTGGCTGGATAAATTCTTTGGCCGAAAATATAATCTTATCGTATTTCTTTAAAACATCTTTAATAAATCCCCAGGTTTTTTTGTCAGGAGAAGAAGTATCAATATGAATACGAGAAATCATGGGGCTTGTTAGCGGCAAAAACTTTATAATGCCGGCCGGCTGAGGATCATGAACCACCCAAATATCTGCCTTGATATCTTTAGCCATTTCGGCTATTTCTTTTATATGTTCTAAATATTTCTTTTGGTCTGATTTTGGAAAACCGTACTTCTTTCCCTGAAGAGCATTGTGTATTTTTTTGGTAATTTCGAAAAAATCCTCTCTGGAAGGAATAGTATACCAAAGGGCCTCAATTCCTATCCCTTTCATTAAAGGAACTAAACCCTTCAAAATTTCGGCCACTCCTCCGCCTCGGGGGGTAGAATTTATATGAATCACTTTTAATCCTTTAAAATCTTTGGCTAAACTATTTATTTCCCCAAAAAGCGGCCCAGAAATAATTCCTTTGTATTTTTCTAATTTTTGAATTGGCGTTTTAACTAAGGGAAGCACAAACTATAAACTAGGCTACTATAAACTAGGCTACTATAAACTAGGCTAAGCCTAGCACAAATTATTCTATAAACTAGGCTAAGCCTAGCACAAATTATTCTAGAAAAAGATTATTAATTCTATTGTATTTTTTGCTTGATATAGTATCTTTTATAAATTCTTTATATTTTTCCGGGGTTGGAAAAAATTCTTTGAATATTCCCTTATCGATAATAATTGACTCTCTTAATCCTAAATAATCCGGGTTGGTTCCGAAAGAATACTTTTCTGCAAAATTCATAACCCTATGTATATTTATCACTCCTTTTTCTTTTAATTGCGGTTCAACCAACTGTCCTGGATTAATAACATTAATATATACTAAAAGATACTGCAGAAAAATATCATTTTCTATTACTACCGCCTTAAATGGTCCTTGAAATAAGCTACCCACACGATCATATTTCTTATTAAAAAATCCCGCATACCCTGTTCCAAGTTTGTGCATAAAACGCGATATACCATTTTCTTGAATCTCTTCAACTAAAAAATGAAAATGATTTGGCATCAAACAATCTGCCATAATTTTGACTAACGGCTTTCTGTTTTGTTGGTTTTTATTGACAAATTCTTTTAATAAGGTGAAATTAATTCTGCCCTTATTTTCTCTTTCTATTTGATAAAGAATGTTAAAAGAGCTATTTTCGTCGTTGAATAAAAACATCGCTTGAAGAAATCGCCATTTATCAGAATCATTATTAAAAATATTGCGTTTCTCCACTCCTCTATTAAAAATATGATAAATTTTTCCTATCGCAAATTTAATCTTTCTCATATTTGTACTAGGCTAAGCCTAGTCATTATTTGAAGGATTTTAGAAGTTTTTCTAATGGTTGGGTGTTTATAATATCTTTTTTCTCGGCCCAGCCGCGCCGGGCTTGAGCTATGCCAAACTCAATATAACGAAGCTGATCTTTATGATGAGAATCAGTATTAATTATCATTTTCACGCCTGCTTGTTTTGCCATTTTAATATATGAATCTTTTAAATCTAATCTTTCAGGATATGAATTGATTTCCAGCATAGTTCTAAACTCTTTAGCCGCCCTCAATATCTTTTCAAAATCAATCTGATATTCATCCCTTCTCTGCAAAAGACGTCCCGTGGGATGGGAAATAATGTCAACATTAGGATTTTTCATCGCTCTAATTATTCTCTCGGTCATTCTCTGCTTATCCATTTTCATATTTGAATGAATCCCGGCAATCACATAATCAAGTTTAGCAAGAACCCCGTCTTTTATATCTAAAGAACCGTTATTTAAAATATTTGCTTCGCATCCTTGCAAGATTTTGAATTTTGCTTGCCCGCCGAAGCCTTGGCGAAGGCGGGAATTTAATTTCTCTATTTCTTTTCTTTGCTGAGCCAGCTGCTTTTCATCCAGACCGTGCTCGATTCTTAAAAACTTTGTATGGTCTGAAATTCCTAAATATTTATAACCCATTTTAATTGCTGCTTGAGCAAGCTCCTCAATTGAATTCTCTCCGCCATCCCAATTAGAATGACAATGCAAATCGCCCTGAATATCATTATAATCAATAATCCTTGGAAGTTTAGCTTTTAAAGACAGTTCTATTTCCCCTTGATTCTCGCGCATTTCTGGAGGAATCCACTGCATACCCAAAGCTCGGTAAACTTCTTTTTCTGTTCTTCCAGCTACCTGTTTTCTTCTCTTAAATAAACCGTACTCGTTCAATTTTAAGCCCTTGCTAATAGCAATCCTTCTTGTGGCAATATTGTGTTCTTTAGAGCCAGTGAAATATTGCAAAGCAGAACCATAAGACCTGAGAGGAACTACTCTCAAATCCATATCAAAACCATCTTTCACCCTGACAGATGATTTTGTTGCGCCCCTGCCCCAAACTTTCACCACCTCTGGCAAAGAAATAAAAAAATCCATGACTCTGTCTGGATTTTTAGAAACGGCTAAAATATCGACATCGCCGATTGTCTCTTTCATTCTTCTTACAGACCCGGCCACGCTAATCTCTTGAACTTCTTTTAGACCTTGAAGCTTGGCTAAAACTTCTTCAACAACCGGCATTATGCTGCCCAAAAGAAATCTTCCTTTGCTCTTTTTTAAAAAAGCAATTCCTTCTAAAATGTTTTTCTCTGTCTTTTCGCCAAAACCAAACAAGGACGCAACTTTATGGCCCTTGACCGCTTTTTCCAAATCCTTTAAATTTTTAATCCCTAATTCCTGATAGAGAACTTTTGCTTTTTTCAGCCCCATTCCCTCAATTGATCTTAGCTCCTCCAGGTTTATCGGGATTTGTTTTTTTAATTTTTCGTATTCTTTGACACGACCTGTTTCTAGATACTCTTTGATTTTCAAGGCAATATTCTTTCCAACGCCGGGAATCTCCTCTAAAGACTTCAAACCCCCTCGCCTATAAATTTCTTCAATATCCTGCTCCATTGTCTCTAAGGTAATGGCTACTTTTCTATAAGCCTGGGGCTTAAAGGCAACTTCTTCCATTTCTAAGTAATCAGCTATTTCGTAAAAAATTTTCGCTATTTCCTGATTTCTCATATTATGGTTTTGGCATAGGATAAATTCTTTCTTTTGGAACTTTTGGCAATATATCTTTTCTAATCAATAGAAACAAAAGGGCAGCTACTATTCCTAAAACGCTTGCTCCGATAAAAAGAGGAATAAATCCGAAGATTTCAGCTGTTGCTCCCCCTAAAATTCCAGCCACTCCAGCTCCAAACCCGAGAGCAGAACTATCTAAACCCCAACAAAATGCCTCTTTTCCTTTTTCAATATGGCGAGTAAAAATACCTGACCAAGAAGGGATAGCCATAGCCATACCCAAAGCATGGAGACCCTGGAGGGCATACATATGCCAGGGCAAAGTAGCAAAAATAAAACCAAGGGGGCTAAAACTAGCCAAAAGAGTCCCTCCAATCAAAGCATAATAATCATCCTTCTCTCCATGATTTTCATCTAAATAACGAGCAATTGGTATCTGAAGGATTGATTTCGCTAACCAATAAATCCCTATAGCTATTCCTGCCACTCTAGCATCTCCACCCTTAATGCTCCCCACAATATAAATAGCTAAAATCGGATTAATCAATCCCCAACCAAAAAGCAAAGATAAGTCAGAAAAAACCATTACTTTCACAATCTTGTTGATTGATTTAATCATATATATTTGTAAATCATTTGGCGGATAAACTAAACTTTATATTTTATTCTAACAAAAAAGCCGATAGCTTGCCACCCTTCCAACAAAATAAACAGAATAAATTTATCTTCTCATAAAGAGCTAAGCTCCTTTATAAGGACTTGGGCATTATCTATAGCATAACCATCAGCATCGTTGTTAAAATAAACGAAAATGTCTTTGTTCTTCTTCCATTTCTTAATTTTCTCAGCCAAATCTTTTAATTCTTTTTTAGTGTATTTTGAAGAAAATAAAATCTTGGAACCATGAAGGCGAATGTACATAAAATCAGCCGTAATTTCATCAAACCGAGGATAATTAGGAGAATCAGCAATAACCCAAGCAGCATTGTGTTTTTTTAATAAATTATATATTTTTTCGTCGCACCAGGATTTATGCCTAAATTCAAAAGCAAACCGAAGATTTGCCGAGGCCCGTCCTCGGATAAACTCTAAAAACCTTTCTAACCTCTTTACATTCTCATCACCCGCTTTAAAGCTCGGCGGAAATTGAAATAAAATCGGGCCCAATTTTTCTTTTAATTCCAGAGCATTTCTTATAAATGTTTTCCAGGCAAGCTTAACCCCCCTTAATCTCTTGATATGGGTAATATATCTACTGGCTTTAACCGCAAATATAAAATTCCCAGGAGTCTGGGAATACCATTTTTTATAGGTAGACGATTTTGGCAGATGATAAAAAGAGTAGTTTACTTCAACTGTTTTAAACCTCTTTGAAAAATACTCCAGTTTTTTTTTCGGATTAAGTTCGTCGGGATAAAAAACTCCCTCCCAATGCGGATAAACCCAGCCAGAGGTTCCAACATATAAAGTCATATTAGACGCGTTAGACGCGGGGTTTTCTTTCTTTATGAAACTTCTTATCCATTTCTCTGATAATTTCTAATAGCAGAGGATCGTCAAAAAGCTCTCTTGCCCATAACCACCAAGGGCCTTGGGGGGGTTTTCTATATTTTTTCCAATACTCCATAGCTTGCAGAAAATTCTCTATTCTGTCCATTTGACGAAAAAATCTTCCTTCGCGAGTTAATCCTTTCTCGTAATCAAGCCAAAGATTTTTTATTTCTTTTTTCAAATCAGGGGGCAATTTCAGGATAAGTTTTTCTAGGGCCTTCTTCTCTTTTCTATACTTTTCTTTGGCTATTCTCTTTTTCTCGGAACTAGAAAATCTCGGCCATGTTTTCAACAACTCTGCTCTTTTCTTTTTGGTCCTTGGAAGAATCGGATCATAAGGAGTGGTGTCGCCAGCGTATATCTCGCACAAGTCATGAATTAAAGCCATTTTAAGTATTTTTTCAATATTAAGTTTTTTACTCTTTTTTCCACTCAAAATCCAAGCCATTATCGCTACTCGGAAAGTATGTTCAGCAATGCTCTCTGGATTTTTAATCTCGTTTATAACCCATCCCCTTCTGGGTTTGCCTTTTAATTTTCCTACTTCGTGAAAAAAATCTATGAGTTCCTTCATAAATCAAAGCAACCCGATTTAACAGGGCTGCTTATTTAACTTTAACTATATCTTATTTTCTTAATTTTATATACGGTCTTTATGGGCGAAGAAATTACAACCTCTTCTCCTGCCCTACGACCCATAAGGGCTTTGCCCACTGGAGATTCGTTGCTAATTTTTCCTAAAGCAGGGTTTGCTTCAAGGGTTCCGACAATAGTAAACTCATCTTTCTGGTCGCCTATCTCAACTTCAACTTTTGCTCCCAAATCCACGAATTTTGTTTTTTGGCCGCTCGGTTTTTTAATCAAAGTTGCGTTTTTAAAGATATTTTCAAGCTCTGCCAATCTCATCTCAAGCAAATCTAAATCTTCCCTAAAAGAAAGATAATCTGGATTCAAATCTTCAGATTCCCAAATCTCAGGAACTTTTCCTTTGGTTTTTAAAAGTCTAAGCTTTTTCAAAGCTTCATACTCTTTTTTCAAATCGTTTAATCCCTGTTTAGTTAAATAGAATTTTTCTCTTTCGGCCATATTGACAGACTAGCCCCTTTGCTGAAGGGGCTAGGTTTATATTTTTTTTATTTGTCTTGTCGGAACCGACCTCTTCAGCAAAATATTTTGTTCAACCAAAAGATAACACCAAGGGCGTATTTGGGGCTAATGTTAGTTACGGTTTTATTTCTTTGACCACTTAATACTGTCATAGCTCTTTACAATTTTAATTGTAGTCTTTCAATAAAACTTGTCAAGCCCCTTAGTAAGCAGGCGGCATTTGAGAAGAAGGCATCGCCCCTTCTTTCTTCTCTTCCGGTTTTTCTGCTACCACAGCTTCTGTGGTCAAAAACATACTAGCGGCTGAAGCTGCGTTTTCCAAAGCTGACCTTACCACTTTTGTCGGGTCAACAATTCCAGAATCCATTAAGTTCTCGTATTTCAATGTTTCGGCATTAAAACCAAATCCCTGCTCCTTGCTTTCTTTAACTTTCTGGGCCACTACAGCTCCATCCACTCCTGCATTTTTGGCGATCTGCCTGATTGGCTCCTCCAGGGCTCTCTTCAAAATCTCCAGACCAACTTTTTCCTCCCCCTCAACTTCTTCTTTTTCCAAGGAAAAGCTTGCCCTTAACAAAGCGACTCCGCCTCCGGGAACAATCCCTTCCTCCACAGCCGCTCTTGTGGCTGCCAAAGCGTCCTCAATTTTGTGCTGTTTTGCTTTTTGTTCTACTTCTGTAGCGGCTCCAACCTTAATTACTCCTACTCCTCCGGCTAATTTAGCTAATCTTTCTTGAAGTTTTTCTTTATCAAATTCAGAATCAGACGCCTCAAGTTCTTTTTTAATTTGAGAAATCCTCGCCTCAATTTTTTCTTTATCTCCTCTGCCTTCAATAACGGTCGTGTTCTCTTTTGTCGCCACAACTCTTCTGGCAGAACCCAACATATTCAACTCAACATTTTCTAACTTCAAGCCAACTTCCTCTGAAATTAGTTCTCCTCCTGTTACCACGGCTATATCCCGAAGCATTTCTTTTTTCCTGTCTCCAAATCCAGGCGCTTTCACCGCCAAAGCGGAAAATGTTCCTCTAAGCTTGTTTACAACCAAAGTTGCCAGAGCTTCGCCCTCAATTTCGTCAGCGATAATTACTAATTCTTTTTTGCCGCTTTGGGCGATTTTCTCCAAAATCGGCAAAATCTCGTTAAGAGCGGATATCTTCTTGTCTGTGATTAAAATATATGGATCTTCATAAACCGCCTCCATTCTTTCCGTATCTGTTATCATATAAGGAGAAATATATCCGCGGTCAAACTGAAGTCCTTTAACGATTTCTTTTTCCAAGCCAAATGTCTTTGATTCTTCTACTGTTATCACTCCATCTCTGCCGACTTCTTCCATCACCTCTGAAATTAAATTGCCGATTTCTCTGCTTTCTGCGGAAATTGTGGCAACTTGAGCTTTTTCTTCTTTGGCCTTGATATCTTTCTTCATTGTTCTCAACGCCTCAACCACCTTGTTGACACCTTTTTCAATTCCCCGCTTAATAGCCAAAGGATTGGCTCCGGAGGCAACGTTTTTCAAACCTTCTTTAATTATTGCTTGAGCCAAAAGAACGGCTGTAGTAGTTCCATCGCCGGCTATATCATTGGCTTTCTCCGCAACCTCTTTTACGATTTCAGCTCCCAAATTTTCAATTTTGTCTTCTAATTCAATTTCTTTAGCAATACTTACGCCGTCATTGGTAATAGTCGGAGAACCAAAACCCTTATCCAAAACAACATTTCTCCCCTTCGGCCCAAGGGTAACTTTAACAGCGTTAGCTAATTTATCAGCTCCGGATTTTAATTTTTTCCGTGCTTCCTCTTGAAAGTTAATTTGTTTAGACATATTTCTTCGCCCTCGCTCCCCCGCTAAAAGCGGGGTTCGCTCGGGCTCAGTCAAATTCAAAATTCAAAATGCAAAAATCAAAATGACAAATTAAAATTCAAAAAAAATTATTCTTTTTACATTTTGCATTTTGATTTTTGATTTTTTAGCAATTATTCAATAATAGCCAAGATATCCTCTTCCTTGGCAATTAAATATTCTCTATCTTCAACCTTTATTTCGTTTGGTCCATACTTGGTAAACAAAACTTTTTGGCCGGGTTTTATTTCTAAAGGAATAACCTTTCCAGAAGAGGTTTTTCTTCCCGGACCCACAGCCACAACTCGGCCCTGCTCCGGCCTTTCCTTTTCTGCTGTGTCCGGAAGCAAAATCCCTGACTTTGTCTTCTCTTCTTCTTTAACCGGCTCAATTAAAATATGATCTGATAACGGTTTTATGTTCATAAATAGTAATACGAATGGCGCTAATCTGTGTACCAATGATATAAACCATTAGTACCAGTTAGTATGTCATCCGTATACGGTATTGCGTTATTTTAGCAATCGCGACCTTTGACTGCTAATAATTTATTTTATTCATCCCAAAAACTTTGTCAATACCTCTTTCAAAAATTTTCCAGTATAGCTTTTTTTGTTTTTAGCGATATCAAAGGGAGTGCCTTGAGCTACGATATAACCGCCCCTATCTCCGCCTTCAGGACCCAAATCAATTATCCAATCAGAATTTTTAATCAAATCCAAATTATGCTCAATAACCAAAACGGTGTTGCCTATATCAACTAGCCGCTTTAAAACTCTTACTAATTTCTTAATATCATCTGGGTGAAGGCCTGTAGTGGGCTCGTCTAAAATATATAATGTTTTGCCTGTTGTTTTTTTGGAAAGCTCTGTCGCCAGCTTTACTCTTTGGGCTTCCCCCCCAGAAAGAGAAGGAGCTGGTTGGCCAAGCTTAATATAGGACAACCCCACCTCTTCCAAGGTTCTTAGTTTTGCGGAAAGGCCAGGGATATCTTTGAAAAAATCTAAGGCCTCTTTTACTGTCATTTCTAAAACCTCGGCGATATTCTTTCCCTTATATTCAATTTTCAAAACCTCTTTATTATACCGCCTTCCCTTACATTCCTTGCATTCGATATAAACATCCGGCAGAAAATACATCTCAATCTTAATCTGGCCCTGGCCTTCGCAGACTTCGCATCTTCCTCCTCTTACATTAAAACTAAACTTTCCCGGCCCGTAACCACCAATCCTTGACTCTTTTGTTCTTGAAAAAAGATCCCTAATATATGAAAAAGCCCCGGTATAAGTCGCTGGATTAGAATGAGGCGTTCTTCCAATCGGCGATTGGTCCACTAACACCACTTTATTTAAAAATTCTACTCCCAAAATCTTCCTGTGCCTGCCTGGTTTTTGCTTTGCTCTATAAAATTTCTGGAGCAGGGCTTTGGCTAAAATATCATTCATCAAAGAACTTTTACCGGAGCCCGAAACCCCGGTGATGCAAACGAAGTTGCCTAGGGGAATTTTAACATTGATATTTTTTAAATTATGCTCAGCTGCTCCTTTAATTATCAATAATTTTGATTTTTGATTTTTGATTTTTGATTTTTCTGATGTCACCTCAACCTTTTTACGCCCTGACAAGTATTGTCCTGTTAGAGTTTTGGACTTGAGCAATCTTTTCGGCGTCCCCTCAAAAATCAAACGGCCCCCGTGTTCGCCGGCTCCGGGTCCGATATCTAAAACCCAATCCGCCTGTTTAATAGTTAAGGGGTCGTGTTCAACCACCACAACAGTATTGCCTAAATCCCGCAGCTTCTTCAAAGTGTCAACTAATCTTCTTTGGTCCTTGGGATGAAGGCCGATCGAGGGCTCGTCCAAAATGTACAAAACGCCGGTTAATTTTGAACCCATTTGGGTCGCCAATCTTATTCTTTGCTCCTCCCCGCCGGCCAAGGTAACGGCTTTTCTGTCTAAAGTTAGATAATCCAATCCGACATCAATTAAAAACCGAAGGCGGCTTCTAATTTCTCTAACAATTGGTTTTGAAACTTCAGAAAATTCCTTCTTGACAAAAAATTCTTTGAGCTTCACAATAGACATTTCTGTTAATCTGTCAATCGATTTTCCAGCCACTTTCACCGCTAAAGCCTCTGGCCTCAATCTCTTGCCCAAGCATTTGGGGCATTTCTTTTTTATCATATATTGCCCAATTTCTCTTTTTAACCAATCAGAATCAGTCTCATAATATTTTTTTTCCATATGGGCTGTTATAATATCTATAATTTTCTTTGATAAATCCTTTACTGGCTTATCTAAAGAAAATTTATACTTTTCCGCCAATTTGCTTAGTTGGCGCTGAGAATTACAAACCATAACTGCCCCTTCGCCAATAGTTAGGTTTTTATTAGGAATAAGCAAATCAGGATCAATCTCCATTTTCTCGCCCAAGCCCGTACATTCAGGGCAAGCTCCGTAAGGACTATTGAAAGAAAAAAGTCGCGGCTCTGGCTCTGGCAGAGAAACGCCGCATTTCGGACAAATAAAATCAGTGGTGAATAATTTTTGATTTATTATCACCTTTCCCTTGCCAATACGAAGAGCGATTTCTAAAGAATCTTTTAATCTTGACCTGTCTAAGGTTTTCTCCCCCGCCAAACTATCTATCACCACCTCAAGATTTTGCAGAGGCCCGTCCTCTGCAAGCTTTGCAGAGGACGGGCCTCTGCAAAGCTTATCAACGAAATAAATTTCTCCATTAACCCTTACTCTAACAAAACCAGCCCTCTTGATTTCTTCTAAAGACCGCTTCGTGGGGGCCAAAATAATAATCTCTTTATTTTTTGGAATTTTTTCAATAATCTGGTCAATAGTTTGACGAAAAACCGGCTTGCCGCACTTTGGACAATAAGGTTTTCCGGCTCTGGAAAACAAAAGGCGGAGATAATCGTAAATCTCCGTCATTGTGCCAACAGTTGAACGAGGGTTATGGCTAGCCTTTCTTTGGTCGATAGATATAGCGGGACTAATTCCCTCAATCTTTTCAACTTGGGGCTTATCCATTATTTCTAAAAAGTGCCTGGCATAGGTAGATAAACTTTCAATATATCTCCTTTGACCTTCGGCAAATAAAGTATCGAAGGCCAAAGATGACTTTCCAGAACCGGAAATACCCGTAATTGCCACCAGTTTATTTCTGGGAATGTCAACATTAATATTCTTCAAATTGTGCACTCTTGCTCTCCGAATTTTAATAATATCTTCTTTCATAAAGGTAATTCATTATACCCTAACTTTCAAACCTTTTCAATGGCTTGACCTTTTGTTATAATCATATAATATATGTAATATATATGGGAAAGCTGTTTTTCCACATAATCTCGGGAGTGCTAGGGATTTTCCTGGCCTCGAAATTCATACCAGGAGTAGAGTTTATGGGCAGTTATAGAACGCTATTGATAGTCGGCGCTGTCCTGGGCTTAATAAATTTTTTTATAAAACCAATTTTAAAAGCAGTTTCTTTGCCTGTCAGAATTTTAACTTTAGGATTTTTCACTTTAGTAATAAACATGTTTTTGGTTTGGTCGGTTGAAGTTCTTTTTCCAAGACACTTGGAAATCACCGGCCTTTGGCCCCTCTTTCTGACAACTCTTATCATTTCTTTTTTAAATTTCCTTCTGGGCTTGTATACGCCAAAAAGAAAACATAAACATGAATGTAAATAATCTTTTGTCAATCATTCAAATCATAGTAGCCGTTCTACTGGTTATTTTTATCCTTTTACAGCAAAGGGGAACAGCATTAGGCTCTGCTTTTGGGGGCGAAGGAGGAGCATTCTACGCCACCCGAAGAGGCATCCAGAAAAAAATCTTTTGGTCAACAATCGTTCTCGGAGCTTCATTTATCGCCTTGGCTGTATTAAGTCTTTCTCTGGGTTAATCTTGAGACAAATTTATTTTATTAATGTTAAATAAATTTCCCAGAAAATCTCAATGGAAACATTTCTTTAAGGTCTTGACCAAAAAAGAAAAGATCGCCTTTCTTTGCTTTTTTATTTTAACCCTGGGCTCTTTTATTTTTCTTTCGACTAATTTCTATTTAAAAAACACTGAAATTGGCCCGGCTCAAGGAGGAATCTATATTGAGGGCGTAATTGGACAGCCAAGATTTATAAATCCTGTTTACGCAAATTCTGATGTCGACAGGGACCTGCTTGAACTCACTTTCTCTGGCTTAATGAAGTATGACAAAAATCTCAACTTGGTTCCTGATTTGGCTAAAGATTATACAATTGAAGAAGACGGAAAAATTTATACTTTTCATTTAAAAGAAAACCTTGTCTGGCAAGATAAAAAACAACTTACGGCAGATGATATAATTTTTACCATAAAAACAATTCAAAACCCGGACTTTAAAAGCCCGGTAAGGGCAAATTGGATTGGGGTTGAAGTGGAAAAAGTTGACAATTTAACGGTTAGGTTTAAGCTGAAAAAACCCTATGCCGCTTTTCTTGAAAACTGCACAATTAAAATTTTACCAGAACATGTCTGGCAGAAAATTCCTCCTGAATCCTTTGCTTTTCGGCCTCAAAACTTACAACCCATTGGTTCCGGGCCCTACCAGATAAAAGAAATAAAAAAGAATGGGGCAGGGTTTGTAGAATCTATCACCTTGGTTAGGAACCCTTATTATTTTAGTAAAACTCCCTATATTTCTGAAATTAAATTTTTATTTTTTGAGAACCAAAAAGAGCTGGTAAAAGCTGCCCGACAAGACAAGATAAAGGGCTTGGGGCTGGATTTCAGTCAGGATATCGGTAAAAATTGGCAAAATTATTATTTCTCTCTTCCCAGATATTTTGCTGTATTCTTTAATCAGGAAAAATCAAAAGTTCTATCTTATAGAAATGTTAGATTGGCTCTGAATTATGGAACTAATAAAAAAGATTTTGAACAAAAGATTGCTGATTCTCCTATTCTGCCGGAAATATATGGTTTTGAGCCGCCCTCTGAAATCTATGAATTTGACATAGAAAAAGCCAAACAACTCTTAGAAGAGGCGGGTTTCAAAGACGAAGACGGAGATAACATAAGAAAAAAAATCATTAAAAAAGAACCTGCCTTTCAGTTTAAAAACTATCTTACCCAAGGTTCTAAGGGCAAAGAAGTAACAGAGCTTCAAAAATGCTTAGCCAAATTTGAAGATATTTATCCTGACGGCCCGATAACAGGATACTTTGGACCGCAGACAAAAGAAGCTGTTGTTAAATTTCAAGAAAAATATGCAAAAGATATTTTAGAACCTTGGGGCTATAAAAAGGGAACGGGCGAGGTTGGCAAAACTACCAGGACTAAATTAAATAAAATTTGTTTTGGAGAACCGGAAGAAATTCTTCCCCTAAAAATCACTTTGGTTACGGTAGACCAATCTCAAATGCTTAAAATTGCTGAAACTTTAAAGAGTCAGTGGAAAGAACTTGGCTTAGAGCTTGAAATTGAAACATATCCCCTTTTTCAGCTGGAGCAAGAATTCATCAAACCAAGAAATTATCAGGCTCTGCTTTTTGGAGAAGTCTTAAGAGCTCTGCCGGACCCTTTTCCTTTTTGGCATTCTTCCCAAGCTAAAGATCCCGGCCTGAATCTGGCTTTATATGAAAATAAAGAAGCAGATGAGTTATTAGAAGAAAGCAGAAAACTATTCAGCGCTGAAAAATTGGTTAAATTTCAAAATATTCTAATCAAAGACGCGCCTTGTGTTTTTCTATACAGCCCAGACTATATTTATTTCGTCTCTAAAGAAATTAAAGGTCCGGAAGCGGGAAAAATTGTTGACCCGTCAAAAAGATTTATTGGAATTGAGGAGTGGTACATAAAAACAAAGAGGGTGTGGAAGTGAAAAAGTTATATGCCGCGGTGGCGGAACTGGCAGACGCGCTGGCTTCAGAAGTCAGTGGGCGCAAGCCCTTGAGAGTTCAAATCTCTCCCGCGGCACATAAATTTTTGCTGGCGCAAAAATTTGAGTAACTAGTAGTTTGTATTTAGTAATTAGGCCAAGGAAAAATTATCTTGAGCAAAAATTTATCCCAAACTACAAACTACTCACACTCACACAAATTATAAAATCTTTTCAAATTGCGAAAGAGAACAATTCCAAAAAAGATAAAAAGAAAAGGCTTGCTATGCTCAGAATAAAAAAAACTCACCTGAACCGGTGCACGCACCCAAGTGAGATTCTATTATTAGTGGAGCAAATCAGGAAATCGTGTCAATAGCTATGCAAAAATCTCAAAAAAATCTCAAAATAATTCCTCTTGGAGGATGTGAAGAAGTGGGCAGAAATATGACTGTTTTTGAATATAAGGATGATATTCTGATTTTAGATATGGGAATTCAATTTCCGGAAGATGATATGCCGGGAATAAATTATGTTATCCCCAACACTAAATATCTAAGAGGTAAAGAAAAAAACATTAAAGGGGTTATTTTCTCTCATGGCCATATGGACCATATTGGAGCCGCCCCTTTACTGTTGGGAAAATTGGGAAATCCTCCAATTATCGGCAGACCTTTTACTGTTGAAATGATTAAATACAGAATGGAAGATTATTCCCGGGGAAGCTCTAAAAACCTTAAAGCAATATATGTCAAAGACATTAAAAAAGAAATAAATCTTGGTTCTTTTGGGGTCGGATTTTTCCCGGTGGATCACGCCATTATAGATGCTGTGGGAATAATTCTATATACTCCTTCGGCAACAGTTATCCACCCCGGCGATTGGATGATTGAACATAAACCGATCGGAAGAAGTAAACTGAAATATAATCACTTGGCAAAATTGCCGAAACCAACTGTTTTAATGCTGGAAAGCATAGGGGCAACAAATACTAAAAAACCCGTAACTGAAAAAGAAATGATAGATAATCTCAAAAAATTAATAAGAAAAGCGCCGGGAAGAACAATTATCGCCACTTTCTCTTCTCAAGTCCAAAGAATAAAACAAATCTTGGAATATGCTTCAGAAATTGACAAAAAGGTTGCTTTAGACGGTTTTTCTATGAAAATAGCGATGAAAATTGCCAGAAACCTTGGTTATATTAAACTCAAGAAAAAGGTGCTCATACCCATAGAAAAAATAGATAACTTTCCAGACAAAAAAATTATTATAATATGTACTGGCGCCCAGGGCGAAGAAAACGCAGTTTTGCCGAGAATTGTTGAAGGTTCTCACAATTTCGTAAAAATTAAAAAAAACGACACCGTTATTTTTTCAGCTTCTGTTATCCCGGGCAACGAAAGAACCATCCAACGCCTAAAAGACAAGCTCTATCGCCTCTCTGATAATATTATCCATTCAGACATTATGGATGTTCACGCCTCTGGCCACAGCAATATTAGAGATATTCAGGAAATTATAAGACAAATTAAGCCAACTTATTTTATTCCCGTTTACGCTAACCACTTTATGCTTAAAGAGGCCGCTAAAATCGCTCAAGAGATGGGTTATAAAAAGAATAAAATTATCGTTCCAGATAATGGTTCGGTAATAAGTGTTAACAAAAAAAACATTAGCGTTTTAGACAAAAAAGTTCCCACAAATTATGTTTTTGTTGACGGCTCTGGAATCGGTGATGTGGGAGAGGTTGTTTTAAACGACCGGAAAAAATTAGCGGAAAATGGAATGTTTGTAATTGTGGCGATTGTGGATAAAAACACTGGTCAAGTTAGAGGCTCTCCTGATATAATATCAAGAGGGTTCATATATTTGAGAGAATCAAAAGAATTGCTGGCCCAAACCAGACGCAAAGTAATCGGCATTATAAATAAAACGGCTGGCAGCGGCAAAGCGGTAAACTGGGTTAATTTGAAAGAAGAAATAAAAAATAAAATTGGTGATTTTCTTTTTAGCAAAACCGAAAGAAGGCCGATTATATTGCCGGTAATTATAGAGGTATAATAACTGAAAATTCCAAATTCCAAATCACAAATCACAAACAAATTCCAAATTCTAATGACCAAATGGCCAAAACAATGAAATACATGTTTCGGTCATTAGAATTTTGGCCATTGGATATTATTTGTTATTTAGCGCTTGGAATTTGGAATTTAAACAAGCTATGCGAGTTTTAAGCGGCATCCAACCCACAGGCCAAATCCATATAGGAAATTACTTGGGGGCGATAAAACAATGGGTAGACCTTCAAAAGAAAGAGGATTGTATTTTTTTTATCGCTGACTTACATGCTCTTACTATTCCCTACAACCCAAAAGAGCTCCAAAAAAATATTCTAGAAACTGCGGCTGCTCATATGGCCCTGGGCATTGATCCCCAAAAGAGCATCTTTTTTGTTCAATCCCAAGTTAAAGAACACACAGAACTCTACTGGCATTTAAGCACCGTCTGTCCAATAGGTGATTTGCAAAGAATGACTCAATATAAAGAAAAGGCAAAGCGGTTTAAGAAAAACGTCAATGCGGGCCTTCTGACTTATCCTGTTTTGCAAGCAGCGGATATTCTTCTTTACAAGGCAGAGGCGGTTCCTGTCGGCAAAGACCAGGTCCAGCATATTGAATTAACCAGAACTATCGCCAGAAAATTCAATCAAAGATTTGGCAGAACATTCCCAGAACCTAAGGCAATTTTAGCCAAGCAAGGAGCTAAAATTATGTCTTTCAACAATCCAAAACAAAAAATGTCAAAATCTTTGGGGCCCGAGAGTTATCTTTCCCTTTTTGAAGAACCGAAAGAAATAAGAAAAAAAATAATATCAGCTGTAACAGATACGGGCAAACAAATAAAATATAATCCTAAAAGAAAGCCTGGAATTTCCAATCTCTTAACAATTTACAGCTTATTTTCCGATAAATCAATTAAAGAGATAGAAAAAACATTTCGAGGCAAAGGATATGCTGAATTTAAAAAATCCTTGGCTAAACTATTAATAGATTCTCTGGAACCTTTCCGTAAAAAAAGAAAAGAGCTTTTGGCTCGTCAAGTTTATCTGGAAGAAACCCTTAAAGTCGGCGCCCGACGCGCCCAAAATATCGCCAAAACCACCATTCAAGAAGTCCGGACCAAAATGGGCCTACTCTAGAATCAAAGAGCTAAGCTCTTTTTTCTTTTGCTTCAGAAGTTTTTGGTTTTTAGCTTCAATGGTTAAACGCAGAAGGGGCTCGGTTTGGGAAGGACGAAGATTAAACCACCAGTCAGTGTATTCTACTGTTAAACCATCTAAATAATCCTGCCTTCCATCCGAAAATTTCTCTTTAATCTTTTCTATAATGTATTTTTTCCCTGCCTCGTCTTTAATCTCAAAATTTATCTCCGGGGCTTTGGTATAAGGACTCAGTTCTTTTACAAGCTCTGAAACTTTCTTGTTTGATTGAGAAATTATCTGCAATAAGATTAAAAAGGCAATAAAGCCGGAATCAAGATAAAAATTATCTTTAAAACTATAATGACCGGAAAGCTCTCCGCCCATTATCCCGTCGTTCTCCATCATACCCTTTTGAATATTTATAAAACCGACTTTTGTTCTTATGGGATTTCCGTTCCATTTTTTAATAAACTCTGGCACCGCTTTTGAACAGATTAGATTATAAGCGATTCCTTTACCGGGATTTTTCTCCAAAAAATATCTAGCTAGAAGTAAAAGAGTGATATCTGCCCTAATAAAGCTCCCTGATTCATCTATTAAATAAACCCTATCGGCGTCGCCGTCAAAAATAAAACCGAGGTCTGCTTTTTTTTCTAAAACTGCTCTGGAGATTTGTCTTCTTGACTCTTCCAGCAAGGGGTTCGGAGAATGAGCCGGAAAATTTCCGTTCAGGTCAAAATTCAGGGGAATTATAGTCACGGGCAACTTAGGTTCAAGTTTCGGTAAAACCTTGGCGGCCATACCATTGCTTGCATCCACCACAATTTTAAGCGGTTTTATTTTCTTTGGCTCTATAAAAGATAAAATATGATTTAAATAATCTGGCCAAATATCTAGTTCTTTAATCTTTCCCGTTCTCTTTAACCGCCCCTCTTCTTTTTTTATAAATTCTTTTAAATCTTTTCCCGGGATTACTCTCGCCCGTTTTTTTTCTTTTTTTACCATCTTAAACCCATTATACTCCTTAGGATTATGCGAGGCCGTAACCATAACCCCAGCATCATAACTATAATAACCTGTGGCAAAATATACTCCCTCTGTCGGAACCAATCCGATATTATAAACATCCGCTCCTTGAGATAAAATTCCCTTGGCTAAGGCCTCGGAAAGGTCAAAAGAAGATAATCTAATATCTCTGCCAACTACAACCTTCTGCGCCTTGGTTTTCTCTATAAGCGCTTGGCCGATTTTAAAGGCAATCTTCTTATTTAAATCTGCGGGATAAATTCCCCTGATATCATAGGACTTAAAAATTTTAGGGTTGATTTTCATACAATTATATTATACCATAAAGTCATGAGTTTTTCAGTGGGCATCATCGGCCTGCCTAATGCCGGCAAATCTACTCTTTTTAAAGCCCTTACCAGGAAACAGGTTAACATCGCTGATTATCCCTTTACTACAATTGAACCAAATGTAGGCACGGTTTCTGTGCCGGATAAAAGATTAGAAAAAATTTCCCAAATTATAAAACCTGAAAAAACCACTCCTACTATTATTAAGTTCGTGGATATTGCCGGTTTAGTCAAAGGCGCTCACAAAGGAGAAGGTATGGGCAACCAGTTTTTATCCCATATTAGACCCTGCGACGCTGTAGTTGAAGTAATCAAGGCCTTTGGAGATTGTCATCCGGAAGAAGACATTAGAACATTGGAAAAAGAACTTTTGATGAAGGATCAGGAAACGGGCGATAATGTTTTAACGTCAAAGCCCAAAATACGCCTTTTAAATATTAAAGAAGCTGGGCGAGACCCGGTCTCGCCGCAAGCGGCGAGACCGGGTCTCGCCGCAATCTCAATGGATTTAAAATTAGAAGAAGAAGCCTCTGAATTATCTCCCGCAGAAATAAAAGAACTTAAAATAAAATCGCGGCTTGACCAATTAATTTTAGCTTGCTATAATATACTTGATTTAATAACTTTTTTTACTATCAAGGGAGGAAAAGAAACCAGGGCTTGGACCCTTAAAAAAGGGTCTGAAATCTTGAAAGCCGCGGAAAAGGTTCACACTGATTTTGCAGAAAAATTTATCAAAGCCGAGGTTCTGCCTTGGCAAAAACTAATAGAAACCGGCTCGTGGCTAAGGGCAAAAGAAAAGGGCCAGATTAAACTTGTTGGAAAAGACTATATTGTTCAAGATGAAGATATAATAGAGTTTAAAATATAATCAGCGAATAACGAATCCAATACGAATTTACGAATTCGCATTATTCGAAACAAAATTCGCTATTCGTTGATAGTTACATGAAAACTTACGAATTAACCTATATCATTTCACCGAAATTAACAGAAACAGAATTAAAAGAGGTTTTAGAAAAAATAAAAAGTTTTCTAAATGAAGAAGGTGGTCTTTTATCAGGCGCTGAAGAACAGATAAAAAGAAAAGAAAAGGGGTTTTTATCAAGTATTGATTTTTCCATCAATCCTGCCAATTTAAAAAATCTTGAAAAAAAATTAAAATCTGAAAATAAAATTATCAGATATATAATAATTTCCCAAAAAACATCAAAAAAAGAATCAGAAGAAAGAAAAAAACCTGTTTGGCATCCAGAAAAAAGAACTAAAAAGGTCGAGCTAAAAGAAATTGACAAAAAGATAGACGAAATTATCAACGAATAATATGAATTTAAACAAAGTTATCTTAGTGGGCCGATTAACAAATGACCCAAATCTAAGAACCACTCCTACTGGTCAAGCTGTCTGCAGTTTTGGTTTAGCGACCAACAGAATTTGGACGGATAAGAACAATCAAAAACAGGAAAAAACCGAATTTCATAATATTGTTTTATGGCAGAAATTAGCTGAAACCGCTTCCCAATATCTTAAAAAAGGGAGCTTAGTTTTAATTGAGGGGAGAATCCAAACAAGATCCTGGCAGGACCAAAATGGAAATAAAAGATATAGAACAGAAATTGTGGCTGAAAATATGCAACTAGCTCCAAAAACTATGTCTCAAGCCAACCCCCAACAACAACCGCCACAAAAACAACAAGAACCCCCAGAAGAGGATATTCCAATAATTGAAGAAAATCAAGACGATAAAGAAATTGACGTGAAAGATATACCGCTTTAAAATTACAAATTCCAAGCACCAAATAACAAATAATATTCAATGACCAAAATTCTAATGACCGAAATATAGTTCATTGTTTGGATCGTTTGGTCATTAGAGTTTGGAATTTATTTGTAATTTGTGATTTGGAGTTTTATCTATTATGGATTGTTATTTTTGTCAACGCAATATAAAAGAAATTGATTTTAAAAATACAGACCTTTTAAAAAGGTTTATTTCTGGTTTAGGTAAAATCAGGCCAAGAAGAAAGACCGGCCTTTGCGCTGGACATCAGAGAAAATTAACCAGGGCAATAAAAAGAGCCCGACACATCGGACTACTCTCTGCTACTAAAAAATAAAAACGAGGAGCTAAATTTCCTACAAAGAACTTCAAGGAAAACCTAGCCCCTTGTTTTTATTTGGTCCATTTTTATTGGAATTTTGAATTTTGAATTTTAATTCAATGATTGAATTTATTAATTCCTATATTTTTACACTTTTTCTGTAATGGCTTTTTTTATTTTCTTAATTGTTTCTGAATTTTCTTTTAAAAATCTTTTAGCCCCCTCCATTCCCTGGCCTAATTTTGTATTCTCAAACTGATACCAAGAACCAGCTTTTTTTATAACCCCTGCTTTTAAACCAGTATTTACTAAATCTGCCAAACAAGAAATACCTTCATTATAGTAAATATCAAATTCCGTCGTCTTAAAGGGAGGAGCGACTTTATTCTTTACAACTTTTGCCTTAACCCTATTGCCGACAATCTCATCACCTTGCTTTATTTTAGCGGATCTCCTTAATTCTAATCTTAGAGAAGAATAAAATTTTAAAGCCAAACCCCCTGGAGTTGTTTCTGGATTTCCGTAAACACCGATTTTCATTCTGGTTTGATTTAAAAATAAAACAGAGGTCTTAGTTTTAGCAACAATCCCAGAAAGTTTTCTTAGGGCTGAAGACATTAATCTTGCCTGAAGGCCTATCTGAAATTCCCCCATCTCGCCGGCAATCTCAGCTTTTGGAGTTAAAGCGGCGACAGAGTCAATAACAATAACATCAAGTTGGCCGGACCTAACTAGTGTTTCCACTATTTGCAGAGCCTCCTCGGCTGAATCCGGCTGGGAGATTAAAAGATCTTCCACATTTACTCCAATTCTTTTAGCATAATCTGGATCCAGGGCGTGTTCTGCGTCAACGAAAGCCGCTACCCCCCCTTTTTTTTGAGCTTCAGCGCAAACGTGCAGAGCCAGAGTTGTCTTGCCGCTAGCTTCAGGCCCATAAATTTCAACCACTCTTCCTCTTGGTATTCCTCCTACTCCCAAGATTGTATCCAAAGAAATAGAACTTGTGGAAATAGCGTCAATGTCAACAGCCCCAGCTTCTCTTAACTTCATTATTGCGCCCTCTCCAAATCTTTGTTTAATTTCATTTACTGCTTCTTCTAAGTCTCTATTTTTAATTTTTTGTTCTTTTTTGCTGTTCATATTCTAGATTACGATTTTACAGTTAATGTGTCAACATGGTCAAACTTTTTCCCAACCGTCGTTATTCTCGGGCTCCTGGATTTCCGATTCTTTGCCCGCCTCTCCAAAAACCTCTCTTGGCTTAGCTCCTTCTCCAGGTCCAACAACTCCCTTTTCCTCTAACATATCAATTAATCTGGCCGCTCTGGCATAACCCACTCTCAATCTTCGCTGCAGCAAAGAAGCAGAGGCCCTGCCGGTTTCAATAACCACTTTCTTTGCTTCATCGTATAAGGGCTCCTCTTCTTGTGATTGGTTCCAGCCAACCGCTCTTTTGACGCTTTCCCCTTCCAAGGCCTGAATCAAACCATCATCCATCTCAGTATTGCTTTTTGCCTCCACTTCTTTAACCACCTTTCTAACCTCTTTTTCAGAAACATAAGCTGCTTGGATTCTCTTTGGCTTTGGGGTTTGAGCTGAAATATAAAGCATATCTCCTGAACCCAAAAGTTTTTCGGCGCCGGAAGTGTCTAAGACAGTTCTAGAATCAACCTGAGAAGCAACTTGGAAAGTAATCCTTGAAGTTATATTTGCTTTAATCAAGCCCGTAATCACCTCAACAGACGGCCTCTGGGTGGCTACCACCAAATGAATCCCCACAGCTCTTGCCATTTGGGCTAAACGAACAATAGCAGCTTCAATTTCCCTTCCCTTTGCCGCCATTAAATCAGCCAGTTCGTCAATAATAAGAACAATAAAAGGCAGCGGCTGGACGCCCCTGGTTAAGGCCTTTTCGTTAAAAGAGACGATATCTCTGGCTTTGGCCTCCGATAAAACATCAAACCTCCTTTCCATCTCTCCTGTTAACCACCTTAAAGCTCCGATTGTTTGGGAAGCCGTATAAATAACAGGACAAAGCAAATGGGGCAACTTATTATAAACCGGAAATTCTACCCTTTTTGGGTCAACCAAAATAAATCTTAGCGTCTCTGGCCCGGCGCTCTTTGTGGAAGTGCTGGGCTGATAAAGTAGACTTAGAATTAAAGAATTCAAGAAAATTGTCTTACCCGCTCCCGTAGCTCCAGCCACTAAAAGATGGGGCATTTTGGTCAAGTCGGCATAAACCGGAAATCCAGAAACATCTCTTCCTAGAGCTAAAATCAAATTTGCTGAAGATTTCTGAAAATTAGGGCTTTCAATTAGGTTCCGCAATCTTACTTGAGCCCTGCCCTTGTTCGGAACCTCAATTCCCACCAAAGACCTGCCCGGTATCGGCGCTTCAATTCTAATAGGATGAGAAGCTAAAGCCAAAGCCAAATCATTAGACAAAGTTGTTATTTTAGACAACTTTATCCCTTCCGCCGGCTTTAAGGTATATTGGGTTACGGTTGGGCCAATGTTAATCTCGGACATTGCTACTGAAATCCCAAAATTCTGCAGGGTTTTTTTAATAATGGCTGAATTTATCTTTGTATCTCCACTGGTTGGAACATCCTTGTCTGGTTCTAAAAGTTTTAAAGAGGGGGGCTGATAGGAAAAGAATTTAGCTCCCTTTGCAACCTGCGTTCTTTCAAGGAATTTCATCTCGTCGCTTTCGACAGAAAATTTACCTTCCTGACCTTGATTTTCTTTAGCGCCGGGAACAACTTCTTTAACTTTAAATTTAGGAGCAAAAATCTTCTTAATAATAGAGGGCTTCTTTTCCTCAAACTCCTCGGAAGCAGGAAAGGATTTTTGCTCTATCGCGCGCTTTTCTTTCTTTCTGGCTTTTACCAAAAAATGCCAGAAAATCAGCCCTCCAATAAAAATTAAAGCTAAAAAAATGATTTGGTTTACCCAAAAGCCAAACAGTTTCAAAAAGGGCCAGGTCAAAAAATACCCCAAACGGCCACCCTTAAACTCCTCTGGTCGAAATCCTCCTAAAAGTCCTGTTATTCCTATGGTTAAAATCAAAGCGGCAAAAGTCACAGTCCAAAAAATCTTTTTTTCTTGTTCCCCCTCTTTTCTTTCCTTCTTTGCGAAAAAAGCCAGCGCGGCTAAAACAAAAATTAAAGGAATTAAAAAAATAACATTTCCAATTAAAAACCTTGAACCTTTCATAAAATAAAAACCGGCCCTTCCTGCCTTATTAAAAAAACTTAATCCAATAATAACCGCCGCTGATATCAAAATCACGCCAAAAATCATCTGCTTTATCTCTTGGGGCAAAGCAAAATGTTTTTTTCTTTTTGGCTTCTGCTTAAATTTTCGCTTTCTCTTCCTTCCCATCTTCATCAGAAGGAGCTCTACTTTTATTAAGTTTAGCTCCCGTATTTAAAAAATCTTCAATATCCTCTAAACGTAAGATTAAATAATTACCCGTAACCTTAGACAATCCAAAAGATTGACTATCAGCTGCGCCAATATATTTTACCTTTTTGTTAAATGATAAAACCTCTTCTACGGCAGGCACTAAATCAGTATCTGAACTCAATAAGTAAGCAATATCATACTTGTCTTGTCGGGCTAATCGAATCATCTCAACAGCTAAACGAACATCTACGCCTTTTTCATGATAGGTTCCGTCGCGGTGCTGGATTAATTGCCCTAAAATTATTTCAATATTTTGCCTTATCAGCTCCTTAAACAATCTTTGTTGATCTGCATACATCTTCTGGCTTTTAAATTATTCTTTTTTTGTTTTACGGCGCCGATATAATATCTAATATCAACCAGTTCAAAATCCTTACAAAGCCACTTACAGAACTCTCGATAACTAAATTTTAAAAGCGGGGTGCGTTTAAATTCTCTTGTTAAATATTTTAAACGATAATAAAAGTTATTACCATCAATAAAAACAATAGCTTTTTTCATTCCTAATAAAAAACTGCGGTCGCTCCTCATAAGAGGAAGGGAACGCAGTGAGATTAATCACTCTAATTATAGCAAAGCAGAATACTATGTCAAGCGATTTTATCCACAGTTGTTTTTTTACTAATTTGTCTTCTTTTTTATTCATTTGGATAATAATGTTATGAAACACGAAAAAACGTGAAGTTTGGCTCTTTTGTTTTATTATATCATTTTCAGTTATTTCCTAAAACCTGTTCCCGCCGGTATCAATTTACCGATTATTACATTCTCTTTCAATCCTTGCAATTTATCTTCTTTGCCTTCCAAACAAGCTCTAATCAAAATTCTTGAGGTCTCCTGGAAAGAAGCAGCAGACAAAAAGGAATCTGTAGTTAAAGCCACCCTAGAAATTCCTAATAGAACCGGGACAGACTTAGCTAAGGTCT
>Ga0190334_1000334_pt1 | contig 24654 bp, 19 predicted proteins | sample 48720478_MG_FD_161270 | JGI IMG/M metagenome (GOLD analysis project Ga0190334, IMG submission 161270) | Hydrothermal vent sediment bacterial communities from Southern Trench, Guaymas Basin, Mexico - 4872-04-7-8_MG | ecosystem: Environmental > Aquatic > Marine > Hydrothermal vents > Sediment ... | reverse complement strand
GAAGTAATATGTGTGTATATTACCGCCATTTACGTAGCGGTAGGCAAATTATACAGTATATGTCACGTGCATTAGGAGAGCATATATTTTATATAATTTTAGATGGCATAGTTGTACACGATCATTCTAGTATACCGCAAGGTGGGCCAGCTTATGCCACATATTATTCTCGTATACCTGAAGAAGTAGAGGAGCAATAAATGTCTGTATGTGAATGCCATATAGTTGGAGCATTTCCATATTTGAGAAATAGAGGTATTATATCTGCGTCATTACGTACAAATGTAGAAACTAATGTGGTTGGAGATAATATAATACTTTACGGGCCTGCAGTTGGAGATTTGACTATAACTGCGTACGCGCCATTAGAAGGAGAGGTTCTTCAATGTCCAGGCCGAGCCGGAGTAAGCTATAACTGGGATAGACGATATAGCTGTGATGATACCGGAGAAATTAAAATCTACATGATACCAAGAGGAAATTCTAAAGCATTTATTGAAGGCACTGTGACAAATAAAATACGTATGACTGAAGTCACATCGTACAAATCATTTAATGCGTCTGCGACTGGTGGGCCAACTTCTATTTATTTATACGATGTACATGTAGACGGTTACGATTTTAATTATTCAGGAGATCCAATAATTATTAGTAGTAATGATGCATATGATGAAAAAAAAGTTGATTTTTTTATTGATATCTTGCCTCGTGGTTCGCGTCTGTATTTACAAAGTTTCGGGTGGGAGTATACTCCGCCCAATGTTCCGCAAGTAAATTATTCGTTTTTGTTTATATATGATTAGGTTTAATGGGGGAGTAAATTATGGACGGACAATATTATGATGCATATAGATATAGATTAAGATCTTCTGGGCTGACGCCTACGGGTAGAGGGGAATTTATAGTACAGACGTTTGGCGCCGATAAAAGTAAAATAAGGTTATGGCCTGCTACTACAACGTTGCCAAAAAGCGATGACTTTGCTGGAGCCTCTTTTAGTGGTGAATTTGTGTCGGCAAGTTTTCAACGGTTACCATTTTTGTCTAGAGGCCATCAACAAATATTTAGTGGCCAAGTGGTTTATAAATCCGAGTTTATTGATGAAGATGATATACCAGGTGGAGGTATATAAATGGTCGAGTTTATTGATTGCGGATCATTATCTATAACGTATGATGCTACTGGAAAGGCTTCTATTTCTTTTTCAGTGCTAACTGATAACGATAAACTAACTGATGATTATACTGATAAAGAATGGGGCAGCATCAGATTTGATTGTGTTATTACTAATGTTATGCAGCGCCCTATTATAGGGAGTAAAAAGTGGTTTGAATGGTCAATTCAGATGGAAGGGGTTGGTAATTACTAATGGGTTGTAACTGTGGTAGACGACAGGCATTTAAATCGGTTAAACCTCCTATTAATATTGTTGAACAGTATAAATATTTGAAACCATACCAAATTAAGGCTAGATTAGAAGTGTTTAAGCGTACATATTGTGCTAATTGTGCCAAACGTTATGAATGTGATTATAATATGTACCTTAATTGTGAGACACGACCTAGATAAAGAGGAGGCGTTATTATGTCAGTTATTTTAGGATCTATGACTCAGGTTATTATTAATAGTGTTAATCATGGATTTCAATCTATAAATTGGAGTGTAAATAGACAGCCTAATAGGCTGTGGCAGTTAGGTGATTGGTTACCGTGGCGTACGCAAGTAGTAACTACTATTAGTATAAATTTAACAGCCTATGCTGGAGTTTTGCCGAGACTTGATCAGAGTGTAATTAGGCCTTCACAAGCCTGTGAATTAAGTCCTGCTTCATTGCATATTATATTGAATGCTTCAGCATGTCAACCTGCTGACGCCATACATTTAGATCAAGATCATATGTATATTACTAGTTATTCATATTCTAAAACAGATCCTGTAGGATATGGCACAGAATCCTGGTCATTTCAAACATGGCTAGCCTCCGATGTTACTGGTAATGAGTTTATTAATATACCAGCCCCTACATATGTATTACAAGGTATAACAGAAGGACAGCGTAGCGGTGATCAGGTTGGTATAGACAGAGGCATCGATTTAGCTACTGAAGGTCTTGTTACTGGCCAAGAAGGCAGTGTTTCTGCCGGGCCTGCTAGTGTTGGGGAAGCTAATACAGTTGAGTTAGGCATAGTGACTAGAATTGGCGGTGGTGATTTAGAGGCTGGCGGGAAAATTGGCACGTCAAGCGCATCTATACCTCATACGCCACTATATATTCAATAGTAAGGAGTTAATTATGGATTTTAATGATAGATTCAGGTTAGAAATACGTTGGGAAAAGGTATATTATGAGATAGACGGGTTAGCAAAATTTAAGAATTGTTATTTAACAGGGCCTGTTTTAAAAGAATTAGATCGGCTTAATAAAGAAGATTACATTTTTTTAGATTTTAGCAAACAATACAAGTTATTTATACCTTCATATTATATAGCTAAATTCTATTGGAATGGTGTCAAGTATTTTGATTCAATAATTAAATTAGATGAGGTATTGTTGGAAAATAAATATATTACTTCTGTACCTAAATTAAAAAATGACGATTTTATTATTGTTGATACTAGCAATCATACAGACGACAAGCACAGTATGTATTTAACGTATGACGCATATTTAATTAGGTATGACAATACACCATATACTTTTTAGGAGTAGTAAATGCCAAGAAATCCAATAGATAAGTGTGATGTTACATGGGAAGATCGGTATGGCACTACGGCTAGTGGTAATTTACCTCAATATAATCGAACTAAGTGCATTGAAGATATTATAGATTTAAACGCTATCCATGCAGGAGGGGCTGAGTGGGTTACTATTAGGGATTTTCATTATTTTCATATAAAATGTCCATATTCTACTGAGGCAGAACTACATTATGTATTAAACACTAATAGGGATTCTCCCAATTTTTGGAAAGTGGAAGAAATACCCGCTTCTGAGTTAGCTGATCATACTGCCACTGGTGGCATGATGATTAGATATGCTAAGGGTAATAAATATGGATGGTTATGCGTAGATCCTGATTGCCCGTTTTTCATAAATAATGGGCAACGGTATTTTTATAGATAATAGGAGGAATAATAATGGCTAGAAATATTACTGTTTATGACTTAGATAATTATCCTGATAATAGTAAAACTGTTACTATTGATCAGCAAACAATTGTTCCTGTTGGGGCTGAAGGTGATGAACAATGGGTATTATCGTTTACTACTACTGCATATAGTAATAATGCGAATAATACGCCAATTCAAGATTTATATATACAAGAATTAAAAACCGGATGGGCTAAAAGTTCTGGATTAGTTAGCTTGGGAGGCTACAAAACATCTGCGACTAGTAAGAAATTAGGGATTAAAATAGATAATAGTAGCCAATACTATTATATTGAATTGGACGAAGACTTAGCTGGCGGAGATAATATCGCTAATGCTATTGAAGAGAAGATACGGGCTTTGCCTACTATTTCTGGAGTGTGGAATGTAAATGACGATGCCTTAGCTTATAAAAATGCTGTAGTTAAATATATAAATAATAAATTTTATATTGTATCTGGTAATATGTCAGATTCATATGTTGGGAGTAAACGGTCATCTGTAAAAGTGACTGCTTCAGGCGCTGACACACTATATAAAGATTTAGGCTTCGCATTGGGAGTAGATTCAGAAGAATTAGCATCTAATAGTATTGCAGAGACTACGTTGGCTATGAATTATACGGTTGGCTCGCAATATTTGTATGTAGCTTCTAGTATTGGAATTAACGCAAAGGATTGTTGTATGATTACTGACGGCACTAATACTGATTATTTTCAAGTAATTGCCGTTAGTGGAACCACCCTTACTGTACCAGTAAGTGGGACTAATGGTTTTGATGCTATCAGTAATAACTATACAGCCTCTGAAGCTAAAGTACAAGTGTTACGTTATCAAGATCCAGATGGTGAGCCAAATGGATACTATGATACTGTGGATTCTATAACTAGGTTTGGTATAATGAGCATTGTTAACCAAATAGATTTTAGTTCGTAAGGAGATTGTATGTCTAGATGGAGTGAGTATGAAGATAATTTTATTTTAAATAATTATGATAAATGTGATTATGCTACTCTTGGAAGATTAGTAGGCAGGTCTGAAAAAGCAGTTTCTGAAAGATTACGAATGTTTGGTATACGCAAGCACAATTCATATAGACGTTGGTCACAAGAAGAAATCAAAAGATTGTCTGAGTGTTATGATAATGATGTTCCACCTATTAAAATAGCTAAATTACTCAATAGGAGTTATAATTCTGTAATTCTGAAGGCAGAATCTCTTGGGCTAAAACGTAATGAATATTATAGACCTGAGAAATATAATGTAGAATTTTTTACTGAATGGTCGCATGGGTTGGCGTGGTTAGTTGGTATTGTTATGTCAGATGGTTATGTATCTAACCCTAAATTTGGTAAATTTATTAGAATTGCAATGTGTGATAAAGACGTTGTTTTTAATATAGCTAAGTTAATTGATTATAAAGGCAATATTATTCATAAGCATAATGAATATAATAAAGATGTTTTTATACTTACTGTGGGTGGGAAGTATATTTGGAATTTTTTTGTTGATTTAGGTATTACTTATAATAAATCCGCTAAATTAAAGTTTCCCGTTTTGCCAGAAACGTATATTGATAGTTGTATACGAGGTATTTTTGATGGAGATGGCTCTATTTCTATAAATATGAAAACTATGTATCCTACAGCTAGAATTATAGGTATGAAAGATGTAATATGTTTTATTGCTGATGTTATTAATGTGCCATATAATTTATATAGTTATAATAATAAAGTTTATATATTACAATATACTGGTAAGCGTGCCATGACCTTCTTGTCTGTTGTCTATAAAGATAGTACCAAATTAACTAGAATGACAAGAAAATATTTATTGTATAACAAGTTATTGGAGACTGATAGATGGCAGAGTTCTATGTAGTTAATAGTTTAAATAATAAAAAAGCTGTTAAATTTAATATTACATTAAGGTATGTAGTTCCTACTAATGCTGAAGGAGACCATAAATGGGTTTTAGAAGTAGGTACTACAGAGCCAGATAAAAATGGTGATAAGTTACCATCTAAGAAAATTTATTTGACTGATTTAAATAACATAGACGAAGTTATTGAGAATAATGTAAATCAGATGTGTGAATTGATAGATTGGAGCCCATTTATTGAAGATAAGAGTCCGCCGTTTATTGAATCATATACGCCTTTAAATGGCGCCACTAACGTTTCGATTATAAGTGCTGTTGAATGTATTATAAAGGAACAATTACCATCTGCAGGTATCGACTTAAGTGGCATGAAAGTAATGTTTAATAACGGTATGGCAGAATTTGATATTACTAATGAAATAGAGATTGAAGGGGATGCGTATGAATATAAATTAAGGTGGGTTCCTAAACGAATTGTTTATAGCACATATAATTAAAGGAGTTCTTATCTATGGCGAATGAAAACATAAAATTAAATAAATCAACTCAATCTAATTTTACTGTGTATAAAGGTTACTTTTTCACTTTTGATTATGCGCAGGATAATTTATTACAAAAAACTGATGATGGGAATACAGCTTTTTCATATCCCTTTGATGTGCTTATGGATCAGCCTGTTAAAAGCGCCGAATTTGATGGGGTGTATTTTTGGTCTTTAGAAAACCCATCTGGTGAGATTAGAATTAAAAGATGGAAATTGGATAATTATTTATGTAAATTACAACAGACTTTCATATATACTAATGATGCTAGTCATACGTACGATTCTAATGCATTTTCTATTGAGCACTATCATACAACATTTAAGTACCCCGCGAGTAGTGGTAGTACTTATTTATATATGTCCAAGTATTCAGACGATAATATTCTGATGGGTTTTACTACAACTAGTGGGGACGGCCTCAGATTGCATTTAGGACCTAACTCTAATGGTGAAGAAGAAGATGTTACAGTGAGTGGAGTACTAACAGTTAGTGGGGCAGTGGTAAGTGGGGTTGTGGATTATAGAGTTGATTTAGAACAGCCATTACAGTTTACTTATGCAGATGGAGATAAAATAAATTTTTATACTTATTTGTGGGTTTTTAATAATTATGATGGGACTGATAGTTCTAGAGGAGCGTTGTATAAATTGGACGCCTATACTGGGGATTATATAACTAGGTACGGTGGAGGCGCGTATAAAAATATAACTGCGGCCACCTTTTATAATGTACCGTCTTTTACACAGTATGGTGATGTAGATACTTTGTGTTATGTTAAAAGTACTAATATATTATTTGTTAATGTGAGGGAATCTGGTGTCTTATTACCATATTATGGTTCCATGGTCATGGAAAATATACAATCTGACGAAAGAACAGTTATACCAATTTATGATTTAGCTATGGATAGTAAAAATGTGTATAGACTTCAAGATATACCTGATGGCACATCTACTACGTGGAGTGCATACAGTTATATATTATCATCTTTGGATTCATTTGTTACATCTATATCATTAGCGGCATACCCCGCAGTCTTGGCTGCAAATACTATAGCCACTTCTACTATAGTAGCTATAGTTAAAGACCAGTTCTTGCAGCCTGTTTCTGGTAGGCTTGTATATTTTTCTGAAGATGATCCTGTTGGTAGTATTACTGGCGGTACGCCGAAAGTTACTGATAGTGAAGGTAAGGCAGAAACTGTATATACTTCTGGAGATTCAGCGCGTGAAGTAAAGATAACTGCTAGAGTTGAACAGACATAAGTGGTGTAAACATGGCGTATGAAAATATAAGATTTTCAAAACCTAATATGACATATTATGGAGGTTATTTTTATTTTTTTGATGATAGCGCTGATGCGTTATATCAAAAATTAGCCGATGGTGATACTGTTTTTACATATTTATTAGATACTGTAATTGATAATACTATTGAGAGTTTAGAATATGATTCTTTATTTTTTTGGACGTTAGAACAGGATGGCAGTAATTTATTGATTAAACGGTGGTATATTGATAACTTTTTATGTAAATTAGATAAAAGCTATAAATTTCCTGGATTTACAAGTACGGCGTTTTCTATAGAATATTATACTAGTACGTTATCTACTACAATTAGCGGAGGAGAAACTTTTATTACAATTGATGATAATTTCGAGCCTATTTTAAGTAGTGGGCTTAAAATTTATTTAGGTGAAGATGATTTATTAGAGAGTAATTATATTAGCTCAATTAGTGGCAGCACTATACAATTGCAAAACAGCGTAATATATCCACATAACAAGGGAGACAAATTTTACGTTGCCGTTAATATTTTGATTGTACTAGATGATTATTTAGTTAAGTATCCAATTGAAAGTCCTGTAGAGGTCTCTTATCATTGGGATGGAGATCATAATGCTAAAACAGGTTTGTGGGAATATACTATCGCATCTGGTGTTGAATTAGATGAAGGGGTTTATACTGTAAAATTTTCTGCTTATGATGCAGATGATGATCATGAAATAGCATTACGTATAGAATCTACGAGTGATACTTTTGACGTTATAGCGAGGCGAGAAGGTAATAATAGTTGGGTTTCTCAAGTTAATTTATTATATATACCAGTTTCTGGTGCATATACCATTAAAGGTAGGCAATTAGAAGATAGTACTTATTCATGGGGAGTAGATAACATAACTTTAGAGACACAGTCTCTATATAAATCGAGCACTGAGAAAGGTTATTGGGCTGGAGATCATACAAATAAAGCTGGCAATTGGGAATATACTATTGCATCTAATGTTGATTTTGATGTCGGGACTTATTATGTAATATTTGATGCATATGATAATGACGTTGATGAAGAAATAGGGCTTAGATTGGATGGTGTGGGAGGTATAATAGATATTAAGGCTCATAATATTGGAGATAACAGCTGGGTAACCCAAACTGGTATTTTTAATATATCTGTTTCTGGTAGTTATGATATAAAAGGACGTCAGTATCAATCTGCTAGCTATAATTGGGGTATAGATTGTGTTATTATTCATAAAGTGGAGACTATGTATGATAAAATTTACTATGGAGATTTTGACAATATTAAGGCATGTACATTTAATAAAATCAAAGGAGTTAGCTCTAAACCGCAGTGGTTATTAATGTATAATAAGGACACTAATTTGAAGTTTTTGGATATTGGTAGTATGAATTTATTGGCCACTGCTACCATAGATAATACAAAAACTAATAATGATATTATTACAATTTATGATTTAGCGGTGGACGATACTAACATTTTTAGATTACAAAAAGAAGCTAATTATTATGATCATGACTATAGCTGGTCAGATTATAACTATGTACTATCTACTAGTAGACGTTTTGTTGATACTATAAACGTATCTGCATATCCAGTTATTTTACCAGCTAATGCTGTTAATACAGCAAAAATTAGTATTATAGTAAACGATCAATATGGCGACGGGATTGTAAACAAACCCGTATTTGTTACTGACGATGATGATGTAGGTTTTATAACAATACCTATAGCCTATACTGATTATTTTTTTGGCACAGGAGAGGCCGTTACATATTATAAAGCTGGTATAGCTATACGGACTGTTACTATAGAAGGTACAGCGACTCAATTTGATTAGGTGAGTATATGGCGTACGAGAATGTGGAGTTTCAGCAGCAGAATTTTTGTATAGCCCCTAGAACCGGGGAGTTTTGTAGTATTGATCATACGCAGGGTACTAATGGAATTTTACAAGTAAAGAATGATTCTGGTACTTTGCAAAAAACCTATAGTTTGGATACAGCCATTAATGAAGTTTATGCATTAGAATATGTAGGCCCTAGAAATTTGTCATTGTCTTTTAATCAATTAGGAGACGAGTTACCATTTTTTACATTAGAACACGTTTCGGACTCTACTGTTAGAATAAGGCGTTGGAAATTAAATAATACTTTTAGTTCGTTAGTGTTAGATGATACTATAGATTTATCTAATACAGGTCAATATCGATTCAATTCATATACTATGGCTGTAGAGCATTATGAAACTGAATTTGATCAGGCTACTACTACTGGTACAGGAAGAATTAAGCTTACAACATATAGTGGAATTGAGGCTGGAGATGTATTATTATTAGGGCCAAGCGGAGATACGGATAATTTGTATTCTTTTGAATATGTTGAAGTGACCAGTATATCTGGTGGTTGGGTATATATAACCGCAAGCGGTATTACTCCTCCGAAATATGAATATACTGCTGGTGATTCTGTAACCTATTGGAAAGATGTTTATTTGTTTAGCGATGATGGATTTAATGGTAATTCTAATTATGGTTCTTATTATCGAGTTAATATAAACACTGGAACAGTTATGAGTGGAGTTCAAAATGCTGTTTTTAACAATGTTAGGGCTGCTTCATGGAGTCGTGACTATCAATCAGTAGGATTTGTAAATGGTTCGGTATTATTATATTATAATTTACAAAAAGGCCAATTTTCTAAAGCGCAATGTCTGCATAACATAGAATCTGATGAAATGACAATTATTCCAGTTTATGATATAGCTTTTGATAATAATGTGATTTATTGTCTACAGCGTAAGATTACTTTAGTTGATGATGATGGTAATAAATCTACCACGTCTTGGTCAACATATAATTATCAAAAGGATTCAATTTCTCCTTATACGTATAGTATAGCAGTTAGCGCTGATCCAGACGGTATAGTTTTAAATGATCAGCAAGTTATTATAAAAGTTGTAGTACGAGATCAATTTGGCGTTGGACTAAATAATAAAACAGTGTATTTTTATGATTCACCAGATGTAGGGTTGTTTTCATCTGCTGGACAAGTTACAACTAATGCAGATGGTGAAGCATCTATAACATATGATGTTAATTATTTTAATCCAGAAGGATCTGATGATGATTCTATTTTTATAACTATTAAAGCTAAAACCGATGGAGCATCTTCATTTACAGGTAGTCAATATGTTTGGTCTTCATTAGACTTGTTATTATTAAAGAGATTTACAATTGAATTACAAGAGTTAATACAAAAACGAGATGAGTATGAATTAAATACGCATATTCGACAGTTATTAGGATTGGATACTGCTATTTACTTGAAATGCTTAAGTAGATTCCAATTTCCAGGTGGCCACTGGGGAGGGACGTCGGCGCCTGCTGATACGACTACATTAATTAAGCAATTAGAAGATTTCGATAGTTTTGATTATATACAGCAGTTACAGCCAGAAGTTGATTTAGATATGTATATTCAGCAATTAGCATCTAAAACTAACGATTTTCAATTAAGTCAGTTATATGTTAGTAGGCATAAATCATCTGGGCATAAAGATACGGCCCAAATAGATCAATTTAGATTTATTGAAGATGCGGTACCTGCTTTTTGGTCGGAGAAAAATCCAGTTAATACTAATATTTATATTAGACTTAGGCCTTTTGCATTTAGTTTGAATCAATCAACACTTAAATTTAAAGTACGTGAATTATCATACACAGGTGATACGGATTATATAGATGTAACTTCTTCATGTGCAATATCAACATTTGATGCTGGTGGTGGGTTACTAGGTTTAGATATTTTGTATGATCCTTCAACCGATTTTCATCACAACGCAATTGTATATGTTTCTATTGAAGTTTATGACACAGCCCCGCTTCCTAATATAATATTAACAGATTATTGGTTTAAGATAATTCCGGATTATAAAAGTCCGTATGTTATAAACGAATTGCCTGCTAGAGAAGAGTATGATGTTCCAATTGATTCTGATGTTTCATTTGATATAATGGATGCTGGAGTTGGAGTTAATATTGATACGTTAGAATTGTATGTTAATAATGTTGGTGTTAATTATATAGCTACTACTATTTCTGGTGGCTATCATATATCTTATACTAATAACAGTAAATTTTCCTATGGTGAGACAGTAGAAGTATCACTTATTGTACAAGACAAATCAATTAATAAGAATACATTATTTGATGGGTGGCGTTTTTACTGTATTAGTAGTTCAGGGCCTTGGATAGATGAAGAAAGTTTTGTACCTGATCCTTGTAGTAAAGGAGTGCCTAGGAAAATTTCTGAGGTTTCTGCTAATGTTTATGCGGTTGACGGGACCGGTATAGATAAGGATAGCATTTTAGTTAAGATAGGCGGAAGAGATAGAAAAGTTCAAATAATACCAATAATATACCGCTTAAAATAATAAACTAACTGTTATTTATAGGAGTGCTAAACTATTTATGGCTATTGAAATTAGCTCATTCTCATTAGATATTAAAGAATGGAAAAAGATAGACGAGCTAGATTATTTCAAAGTAAATGTAATAGAAACTACAAGTGGTAGTTCAATTGTTACTTCTGGCACATATTTTATAAAGGATGGTATACCTGTTTCTACCTCATATGTCAGTATTCCAGGAGGCTATGAATGTAGGTATTATCCATCATCTTTAGTTTCTAGCGGGACTATTTATTTGGATTTTAGGGCTGAAAGTACATCTGGAGAGGTCAAGACTCAGAATTATGAATTATTATATGGATACCATTTATTATTTAATGAAGTGGTTGATTGGGGTCCTCACAACGAGGTGGTTGTATCTATTTTCGCTAGAAATAATGTGATATGCCCAAATCTGGAAAGCAAGTCTTTTTCTTTTGAAACAAAAGATTTACAGTCTACTAGGTTATCGGCATATATTATGCCTATAACCAGCGTTGATTTAGGTGCTGTTGTTTATCCTCAAGACGCAATATTTTATTACGGTGGTATATACACTATTACCATTTCTGGAGTTAAAGATTTTAGTGGTAATGAATTAAAGCCATTGCGTTTTACATTTACAATAGAGAATCCAACTTAGGAGGTTTAGATATGGTAGCTGTTACTAGATGGGTGGAATATTCTCCATCAGCAGTAGGTGAGGCGGATGATGGTAGAAATGCTGGTTGTAAAGGAACACGGGGGTATTGTGTTGGAACATCAGATCCTGGTGATACTATTACAATTGGTCCTACTACGAATAGGCTTCATTTGAGTATAGATGGAGATTCTGGCCCGTATATTACTTTGTATTCTGGAACTAATTTGGACCCAAGATTTGTAGCCAGAGATATTACTGAAAAATTACATAATTTAGGAAAGTTTGATGCTCGTTGGGATCATGCCATCTGTAGATGGGAAAATGTGGTGATTAGTGGTAGTATATCTAAACGTAATAGATTTGTCATTTATTCTGGGAGCCTTGGTTCCAGTTCTAGTGTCTCTGTAGTTAGCGGTACTAATTCTGCGCACCAAGTTTTAGGATTTCAAACTAAGTATGAACAAGGTGGCTCTGCTACTCCTGATGGAAAAGCAGCATATACTTTTTCCGGTGATGTTTCTATTTCTGGTACATATTATGGATTATTTGATGAAGTATATAAGATAGTTATTACCAATGATAATGATGCTACTAGAGGAATAGGTACGCCTACAAAGGGTGGTAGTAATACATATGCTGGAACTTTGACTACAGGCGGTGTTTTTAATTACACGTCTGATATACAATACACAATAGAAATAGATACTACTAATGGCACTACTATGGGAGCAGGCACTGGAAATGTGCCTAGAATGAGATGGAGTAGTTCTCCTAATGTAGATAGTCAAACTGATTGGGTTGAATTGTTATACCCTGATTATTGGTATAGTATAGGTAAATATGGGTTAAGGGTTAAATTTAGTGATGCTGTATTTAATACATGTAACCCTGCTTGGACTATACAATGCTATAAACCAGACTATGCAGCGGGAACTAATGCCAGTGCGCCAGTAGGTACTGCACAATATGTTTATAGCTCTGATCGTGGGGATGATAGTTCTTCTCCAGTTACAACTGTATCTGGAGGATGGACTCAGTTAGGATCTAGAGGCCTACAAATCAAATTTAATCCGACCGGTGGTTCAGATGAGCTTGGTGCTGGCGATTGTTTTTATGTTATCTGTTCTGGTCCAAGTCCGGCTAATTATAATATCACACAACTTAATTATGGAAATGTTACAGTTTCTACTGAAAGTGCTGTTAAAACGGTCATGTTTGAGATTGAATCTGGCGCTGTTCAAATGAGTACAGTTAAATTTGGTTTGAATAGTCACGGTACTTTTAGCCATCACGAAAGTGGCAATAATGATACATATTTTAGGTTTGGAACTGTTGGCCCAGATAATACCGCAGGTTCTGCTCCAACTAATGGAATTGAATGGTACCCTAATATTCAGCCAGCAGATATAGACAATGATATTCCACCTAATTATTTATATGCCACCAAAGCCAATCTTAGTGTTGTTGGAACTGCAGATGATAGTGAATCTATTGGACAGTATAATTTATGCGGATTAACAAGTGATCCTATATGGCTTAATATCAGGCTTGGTGTAGCTGAAACTGGAGCTAATTCATCTATATTGTATCGTTTGTTCTTCGATTATGCGTAAATACTGTAAATGTGGCTGTGGTAAGATAGTAAAGGGTAATAATACTTATATACATGGTCATAATCGACGTGGTTTGGCTAGTAATACTGCTAACGGGAAATGGTCACGTTATTATGATAAATGTATTAAGTGTGGTACTACTAAATATAAACATAATGCTAAAGGGCTATGTATTCGATGTTATAAGAAAGAATTATATAAGAAGCGTAAGGCTAAATTAATTAAGTGGTCTAGAAAATATGAGAAGTGTATAGATTGCGGTACAACTGATAGGCCATATGCTGCTAACGGGAGATGTATTAGGTGTCATGTCAAAGCAATTAATAGACGAAGAGGTAGACGTGAGAGGAAGAGTGGAAATTGGTCATTATCTTTTGCTAAATGTATAAAGTGCGGTACTACTAAGTACCCACACGCTGGTCATGGGTTATGTTCTAAATGCTATTTAGAATCTAGGAGAGACACAACTAAAGCGGAGTTTGTATGTCCTGTTTGTGGTACTAAATTAAATAAATTATATCAACATATGGCATTAAAAATTAAAACTTGTAAAGAACATTTTGATTATATGTATAATCTATTAAAAATTTATTTTTATAGTGATTTTAGTCTTGATGAGATAAGTAAAGAATTAAATATGGATAGGCACAGTTTGAGTAGGTGGTTTGTTCGTTTATTTGGTGAAGATCAAACTAGATTACGGAATGAAAAAGTTAGGAGATGTATTATATCTGAGCAAGCAGCTTTAAATTACAATAGACAAAATCAGTATGGTACTGTTGTGGAATATAATTCTCCATATCAAGGTAAATTGTTGTTAAGATCTAAAACAGAAGCTAAATATGCGGATTTTTTAACAAAAAATAAATATAAATGGTTTTATGAGGTTTGTAGATTTCCTTACATAGATGAGAATGGGAATAGACGTTCATATACACCTGATTTTTATTTGGAGGATTGTGATGTATATATAGAAGTTAAGAGTAGAAATATAACATCTGATAAATTAGCAGAAGTGATGGATAAGATAAATCGAGTATGTTCTTTTAGTAAGGCAAATATCTGGGTTGTTTGTATTTAGTTAGGATGGGATGGGCAGTAACTAGAGTGTGGTTATATATTTATGTTTTAGGCAATGGAGGTTTGTATGCAACGTTATTGGGAAGTTGAACTCAAAGATGGGACTATTATAAGAGAAGGACAGATGGAATGGCGGGAAGTTCCAAAAAAAGCCATAATTCGTCTGTCCTTATTTTTTGATGGGAGATCTTGGCATTTAACAAATAAAGAAGCTTATTTTGTCAAATATAGGGCCTCTATGATTCCTGGTATTCAAGAAAGTTTTAGATTGGAAAGAAGAACTATTGGGTTTTATGAGGGCCGTAGTAAAGTTTGTTATCATGTAGATGAAACTACTGGCCGTTTTTATATGGAGGTTATAGATACCAATGCCGCCAACTAGTGCCTCTGGTATTTATTTATGTCAATATTGGGTAAAAGAGCCGCCGCGGTGTAGCAAGTGGAGTACTGATAAAGTATGTTGTACCGATTCAGAAGCAGATTTTTTTCCATTTTGCAATTTAATAGGGACTCAAACTAAGTGTGGGAAATATGATGGCGATATTGAGAAGCCAGTATATATGTGTGTAAGGCCTGATCCTTTTAGAACGACTCCTAGTCGGGATAATGTTAAATGGGTTAATTTGCCTATATTGGATTCTGAAAGAAACCTTATAAAGCAAGGAAATTATAATCCAATTAGCTGTTATAATGAGGGTAATTGTGATGGTTATGGTAGTTGTTTAAAGTGTACAGGTTATATGCCTTTCAATATGGCCTTTTCAGCTTTAGAGCCAGACGATGCTATAGCATCTTTAGGATATGATGTAGATGATATAACTACTACATCAGGGTTAATTTTCAGACTACCGTTAAATTTTAAAATATATAATTTGAGGGCTAAACTTTCTAGATGCTATTGGTGGGCGGGCAATGCTACTGAATTTACTGTTGACGATACTGGCGTTGTGCAGAAGCCTCAGTACTTATGTTGTAATTCAGATGGAATAACTGACAAATTTATGGATTTTTATTATGATCCAGATTTGAACATGTATGTACCGCCCTGTAATGGTGCTAAGCCAGAATGTCCGTATTATACGGGTGTTTGTTGGGAGTATTGTATAGATGAATATATGCGTCATGGCGATTATGTATCAGCCGAGCAAATATTAGAACTCCGTTACTATTTGCGTAAAGATAGGTGGGATTTTGATAAATACTATGAATCATTTTATGAAGGAGATATTTATGCATGGGATGGCTATTTGTTAGATGCTTATAATATTGTTCCAAGCCATCGTGTTTATTTTGTAGATTTCGATTATTTTAATTTAGATAGCCACGCTATTCCATTGTCTGCTGGTATGTCAGCGGACGGTGTTTGGCCGGATTTCCCTACTTTAGTTAGAGAATTGAAAGATACAGCGCTGAGCCCCATAATTAGGAATGTTTTTGACCAGTTAGATAATAAAAATGTGTTTGAAACTTCAAATTTAGATCATAAATATATAACCATCTTTGGAGATCAGTTTTATTATGGTTCTGACACCTATGCATTTAATTTAAATGATCCAGATTTGAGTATTCCTTCTCATATAAAGGATTTTTTATTACTGTATGATAATTTGGAGGCTGCTAGAGCTGGTTTAATTGAGACGTTTGATGATGTGTATAGCGATTATAAAAAATATATAGAATTTTTAATTAATAGCAGCCCAGAACATATGATAAAATCAAACAGTGGTTCTGATCACAACATGTTTTATATAGATGTACCATCATTTTTTGGAGAGAATGTTATTGTAGTTATCAATAATGGGAATGGGGAATGGGATTTTGATAAAATCAGTTTTACGAAGATTTATGTGGGCGGCGTTGTAGGCCAGACTAAATTTACTATAAATGGTGAAGGAGAGGTAAATTATTTACCGTCATACGAAGATAATTTTGTAGCAGATGTTAATAAAAATGGTGAAATTAATTTTCAATTTTTTTATTTTACGTCGTACAAAACTAAGCCAGAAAATGATATTGCATATATCTATTTGGATGGGGTTAAAGAGAGGTTAAGTCCGTCTCTTAGTCATCCACTGCCATATAAATTATGGAAGCTTAACTATAAATTATATAAAAGAAAGGTGTTTTCAAACTTAGAGTTAGATATTAGCAATGTTAAATTTTTTGGAAATGCCGGGTACGCTCTTGTTATTATACCTGATAATGATAAATTACTTACTGATGTTATAAAACCATGGGAAATCGAGGGTATTAAATTATGTTATGGTGAAAAAGACTGTATTGAAATGGTAGTTGTTGATAAATGTAATGATAAATTAGAACTTAATCAATGTATCATAAAACCAAAAAACATTAAAGAATTTTCACAAGTTTGTAATGACGCTATTCTTAAAATAGACAATATCTATATCTATGAACGACATACCGCTAGTGAAATTATTGATGATGATAATTATGAAGAGATTAGGGAAGATTTTATAAACGATGATGATGTTATTGAGTATGGAAATTCTATAGTAATAAATAATGGGAAGAGCTATTCTATTAAACAATTTTCTGATATGCCTATTGTACCATCTGTTGTTTTTAGAGGGTGCACTGGCCGTATTAGGGGACAGTTTAAAACTAAACTTATAACATGGATTAGACAGCCGTATTGTAGAGATGTTGAAATATTTTATAATTGGCGAGCTAATTATTTTAAATATAAGTTATTACCAGAGTTTGTTAAGTATGGACCAATAGGGGTTGAAGTGTATGATTATTTAGTGAGTAAGTCTTATACTCCACCATGCGGTGATCATGATTTATCTTTATTTACGGAAACTGGTCCAATGTGGTATCCATATGATAGTTGTGATGACTACGCTAGATATAACATTGTTAATAATATTGTTTTTGATACTGGCATTATGGAAGTGTTTAATGAAGATTATCCATCTGAGCAAAAACACGGTAAGCATGATATGCGAATGCTTGGTCCTGCCGATAATTTTGGAGATATATGTGGCATTCATTCTACAATATGGACGTGTCATGAGGATTGGTCTTACTGTAATTTAGAAAAAAGAGGAAAGAATATATTTAGTGGTTATGCCAGATATCGTGGTGGGTTATCTTATGCTGATAAATTAAAGGCTATACAGTTTGGAGGATTATTACCTAAATTTGGCAATGTTTATAGAGATTTTTTGCGTAGTTTTCGTTCTATAGATAATATTGATTATTATGTGTGGACTGGTTCTGATTATGTACGTAAATCAAAATGGGTTCCAACATCTGAGTTTTATTCTATTATGGATCTTGACTCAGCTATAACTGAATATCCATATTTCTCTTATATTAGCAATGATTTTTATAATGACAAAAGTCTATATATCGATCAATTTGGTTTATTACAGGCTTTAACTATAGAGAATGTAGATATAAATGAAGAATTAATAGTTGATGAGGATGGAGTCATTAGATTTAGATTTGATGATTTATTTAGGCCGCATTGGATAGGAGGTATTTATTATCCTTATCCTAAAGAATTATATTTAGTAGGGACCAATTTAATTCCAGTTATATCTTGGTATACATATAAAGATAACCCACTAGGCGACATGTCTAAATCTATTCAGTGGGTATGGAGAGAAAAATGGAAAGATTTAGTTAGGTTTAAAATCGAATTTAGCGCTAATTGGAAAAATGCCTTTAATGAGATTAATGGGCACTATATAAATACTACAAATAGAGTGATCAACAATATACTAAGTGTGCCATATAAAAAATCTAATGGTGAAGTACGTGGCCGACATTTATTTTTAGATATTATGTATCCACCATATAAATACGATTTTATGATAAAAGAACATAGATTAGTGTGTGATGAAGGGGACCACGCAATTAAACTTTATGCGCCCAGTATTAGTGATGATTTGACTTATAGTGAGGATGATGTGTGGAAATTACAATTGAATGATGGGCCAATTAGGTGTTTTAATGCTGATGGAGAGTGGTTAGATCAAACTACATCAAGTGGTGTAGAAGGGTGTGACGCGACTAAATCTTTATATAAAACATGTACAAAAGATCCGTGGGTATTTGAAGTTTCATTGTTTGATACAGGGTACGTTAGTATTGATGAACCTGATGATAGAACTATTATAACATATGATGAAGCAGGAGAGGAAGTAAGACATTATTATCATCGAGGGCTTGATGTCCAATTAAAAAAAGATAATTTTGAGTATATTCCATATGAATTGAAATTGTTAGATTCAGATTTATATCAAATTAGGCTATCGGATAAACCAAGTTTTGATAGTAATGAATGGAGCGGCATAGAGTCTACTGATTACTTTTATCCGGCATCTCGTACAGTTAAGCTTGATTATAATTGTGAATTAGAGGATACAGCCATAACATTATTTAATGCGGATGGGATTAGTATAGGTGGTGTTTCTATTAGTTTTAAAATAGGTGCTTTTGAGAGATTTTATGAAGAGTTGTTTAACCATTTATCTAATGAATCTCCGATATTTTCTGGTGATTTATATCATATACCAGGAATTAAAATTTATATTTCTAATGACGATAAGGCTTACGAATTAGTTTATGAAAACGATAAAATGATATTGTATAACAGATCGGATAGTACGAATACGATTAATGTTTTTTATGAATTGTCTTTGGATATACATAAAAGGTTAGCTGGTAGTAAATATATAAAGTTAGTATTTAGATTAAAGCCAACTACTAGCGAATTAGAAGATGCCGGAGAGTTATCTAAATATTATGATTCGTTGTATGTTACCAATCATGTATTTATTGATAGTTTATATCTTTATTATATAGAGTTCGTCGATGCTATTGAAGATATAACTACGTATGAACGTAAATACATGGCTTCTATAGGAGGACATGGAGATTTTCCGCCGCATGGTTATGAATCAACTGGATCATTATTATATAAATTACCTAGCGATTCTTCAACTGTTTATCAAATGGATAGTATTTATGGTGTTGTAGGAATGCCAGGATCTGATGGTGAACACATTACTATGAATAAACTACGTGGCAGAATTATGGAGAAATGTCATAAGGATAAAGAAGCTATTTCTGGACCTAAAGATCCTCATTATTATGAAACTTTACAAAAAATAATACATGATAATATAGTTAATAAAGGAAGCACTTCTTTTACTATGAAGTCATATCCCCCGCCATCTTTAAGTGAACAATTGGCTGAATTAGGAATTTCTTTTCCAGTTTGGGAATGTAGTTTTGAAAATACTTTTGTTAGACCGCTGGCTGAAATTATTTCATATAATAGATATAGTCCATGTGGTCATAAATTCCAATATGATTTTAGCACATTACGCAGTGTGCCGTGTATTTTATGTGGACATGGCATGCCAGTCCCATGTGTATGGAAAGATATTTATGATAGAGTTTTTGTTAGGGCATGTGATGATTATAAGCAGGTACCCAATACTGCGATAGTGGCATATTTTAAGGGTACTGCTAACGTATTAATTCGTCCATTTGAATATTTTATGGAGCCAACTATTGAGAGATTTGAAAAGGTGTCATATTCATTGAAAAGTTGGAAGGGTAATATCTCTTTGTATTTTCCAGAGGCAGTTAGAAATTTATATTAGGAGTTTATCATGTTTGTTATAAATTGTGATGTATGTGGTGGCGAATTAGTAATAAACGAACGAAAGACTATAGATGAATATTTGAAAGATGCGGATTATTATTTGGATGAGAATAGTGGAAAATTAATACAAAATTCTATACAACAGTATTTGATTTATGAATGTACATTATGTAATAAAGTATATAAGTATACATATAAAGAATGGGAAGCTAAATACAGAGAAAAACTAGCTATGCAGGCTATGGAGATACGTAAACAAAAGATGTTTGCTGAAGAAATAAACCCGCAATTAATCGATCCAGACAACGGTCTAGAATTTTGCGGACAATGCAGCGGTTATGGGGGAGACGGGTATTGTCTAGTTGATATTATAAAACAGTGTACTATTCGTAAGAGGTAGTATGTACAATATTTTTAAAGATGCTAGATCAGTACAAAATTCTGATTATTGCCGATTCGATTCATTAGATGGCTATTCAACTAATTTTACAGTTGATGGCGATGTTGATGGTTGGGATGTATTTTATAATATATATTTATACGGCAGTTGGCGAGGTACGCTTGTAGGCAATATTAGAGACAATGGTAGCTATATAAGTAGATCTAATCCTTTTATTCCTATAGACGGGTCAGATTTTTATTATATAAGATTAATGATGAAATATACGGTTTATGATGAAAAACATAGACCTACAAAAGGGAAAATTCAATGGACAAAAATTGACGACAATGTGTGGGACGACTCAAAAGAGATTGAATTTGATATTATTACTGATGATAAATGGCATCTTTATGAAATAAATGCTGGGCCTAAAACCAAATGGCGAGGTTTGATTAATAATTTACGAATTTATCCGGCTATAGATGGTCATTATAGAGATAAATTTGCTATAAGTTTTATTAAGATAAGTTCTAGTACTAATTATCGTTGTTCAAATCCACAGTGTTCATATTATAATAGTTATAAACACCCATGTCCTGGCGCGGGCCGAAGAGGGTATATAATTGCTGGAGAAGCAAAGTCTAATTATACTACTATTTCCGGTGTAAATGATGAATTAATAATAAATATAAATGACTATGGAGATGTTAAATTTAATCTAGGAACACATAAAAATTTAACCGGTATTGAGGCCGCAAAATTATTATCAAATACTATAAGTAGTTATAATATAGGTTCTTATGCTTATGCATTTTGTGAATACAATGAAGACAATAAATTAGTTATTTATTCTGGGTCTAAAGGAGATCATTCGAAAGTTAGTGTTTCAGGCACTGCAGCGGAAGCATTTGGTTTTAGTACATATGAAGCAGTTGGTGGTAAAAAACCTGCTTCTGGTTTTGATTACGCATCTTCTAGAATGTTGACTAGTTTAGAGATTAATAGGCTTATTGACGGTAATTATGATGATTTTGCATATGTTCATAACAGCGATCAATTTAATGTAGAGGCTGGGCGAAGAGATTTTAATCAGATTTCACCTTCACAATTAATTGAGGGAGAAACTCAGTCATATTACCATGATTTTGTAAGTAAACATAATACTATAGTTGATTTGTCTCATCCTATTAATAATAATGGTATACTTAATGTTATTTATGTTTCAGGTATTGCCACAGAAAGCTCTAAAATTAAAATTTTACGTCCTAAAGCTAATGGTGATTTGGAAGTTGTTTATACTTTGGATTTTCCAGAGATAGAAGATAATTATTTATATACTACTAGACCTAATGTTTATAGAATTGATTGTAATGTTTTAGTTGAAAAAGGAGATTTAATAGGGGTTTATGATGTTAATTTATATGTAGGTAAGAATTTATCTGATTTGCCCGATGCTACATTTTTAATTTTTACTGGTGACATAGAAGGTGTAGCGTCAAGAGACGACGCACAGTTTTATTCGTTTGGATTGGGCGGTTTTGCTATTTATGCCAGAAGTAATAGAAGGCAAAATAATGTGATTTTGGATTTTGATCTAGGAGAATTAGTAAACGTTGAAACAGTAGATATTTTTGGTAAAGAGGATTCTGATTATTTTGAATATAATGTGGCGTTATGTTTAGATGTGAATTGGGATGTAGATTTATTTAATGAGACACATTATCACACAGGATTTAATTGGTGGAGTGGGCAGCTGTGGTCGGCCACTCATCAAAATATAGCATATGGCATTGAATGTTTAGATGATGGAATTGTTACAGCAGATAATGGGCAGTTGGGTACTATATACACTGATAATGGTATTGCGACGCATGGCCCACATTCCTATTTTTATGTTAATGGTGATGCTGAATGGTTATATAGCTCAACATGTGATGGTAAGCATGAATTTTGTTGGCCAAATGTGCCAGATCAAGATGGATATGCATTGAGTTTTGAGAGAGATCCTATAGCATTTACATTAAATTTTCCGGACGAAATGGTATTGGATATACATAAAAGTATTATATATTTTAAAGAACGGAATAATTTTAGGCATTTAGAATTGTCTTATTATATGGGATTTAATGGGTATGGAGGCAATACGTATGATCCGAGGTATAATCGTATACCGGAATATACATTAATTAAAGTTGATGGCCTTCCACAATACAATACTGATGATTACCCATCAGCTAAATATTTATATAATAACCCAATGGATGATACGGTATATTATAGAGAATGGCGTGGAACAGATGCTTATAACCCGATAAATCCAGATATTGCTAAATCAGCTGCTGTTACAGATTGGTTGGTTTTAGAACATAATTTTGATCCAATAGAGTGTAAAGGGTTTAGAATTTATACGCATAAACATTATAGTACAAAACTTACTGAAATTGAAGTTTATAGTAGAATGTTTATGAGTGCTTCTTTATTGGACAATATAATTTTATCTTTTTCGTCATATGGAGATATATGGAACACAGCCGAATTTGAGAGGATAGATGATAATCATATAAGTGCTTTTATTGGTGGATCTCCACGTTATTTTAGGCTTGAATTGATTGCTAGCGGTAAATTTTATTTGAATGAAGTAAGCGCTTTTGTTGGAGACCAAGTTAAATTGGATGATTGTACAGATAACGTTCTTTTAGAAGAGGCGCAAAGTAATAAAGTAAATTCGGCTTTTCCATTTACTATTACTAATGTTTATGGTAAATCATTAGATTTGTCAATTGATATACCTAAAGAAATTTTTAATACGAATGATGTCTTGTTTTGGAGTAAGTTAGATTCTCAAGAATCTTTAGACACGCCTCAAATAGGCCCTAAAAGTTTATTGTATAAGTATGATGATTATGAGATTAGGAATGCTAATGGACAATGCGCAATAAATGTACCAGCATACGGATTAAAGAATTTAATTGATGGTAAGGAGGCATACTATAGTTATAACGGCGAAGATTTTTATAGTTGGGGCACAGTTAGTAGTGGAATTTCGATTAATTTTGATAATTATGAATATTGTTATTTGAAAGAAGCAGTAATTAAATTTAATCCTGTATCTGCACGATATTGGAAAATTTTAAAAAATAGCGATGCTGGATTTGCAGTTCATGATATTGAGTGCTATTATAATGGTGAACGGGTTGATATTTCTGGTGTTTATGGTAAGAGCGACGGAACATTAAATAGGCAGGAAAGATTTGTTGAATGTGATGGAATTAATCTTTCTAGTTTTTTTATATATGATTTAATAAAAAATAAATATATTTCTATTATTTGGGAAACGCGTCCTGATTATTGGTGTGTGAATACATCAGCAATATATAGAGCGGATACCCATCATGGATCTGCTAGTACCACTTTAACTAGTAATAAATTTGGTTCTGTATCTGATTTTGAAATGATATTTGTTTTTTATTATAATCAAATTTCGGATGGGTATCCTCAACGAATTTTAATTAGTTTATACGATAGTTCGGACAATGTTATATTTCAATACAATGAATATTCAGTTAATCAGTATACTAAATATCAGGAACTTTATAATGGCACAACTAAAATTTATGATAGTGATATTAGTAGTGCTGATGGTAAACACACATTGATTAGATTTAAACGTCAAGGTAATAATTTGAAATTTTTTATGAATGGAGTTTTAATGTATGATGGTGTTTTTAATGTTGAAATGTTTTCATATGTTAAAATATATTTTTTTTCATATGGTAGTGAATTAATACCGAGTATACATGCTAATAATTCTTTGTATTTTGTACCATATGTAGGACTAGATGCTAATCTATTTCATCATGGAGTTGGTTTTGCTTTACCATCATCATTACCTATAGATGAAATTCACCTTAAATATGTTGGTAATACACCACAAAATTTAGATATATATGTTAGTAATACTAACA
>Ga0190334_1000330_pt1 | contig 24765 bp, 29 predicted proteins | sample 48720478_MG_FD_161270 | JGI IMG/M metagenome (GOLD analysis project Ga0190334, IMG submission 161270) | Hydrothermal vent sediment bacterial communities from Southern Trench, Guaymas Basin, Mexico - 4872-04-7-8_MG | ecosystem: Environmental > Aquatic > Marine > Hydrothermal vents > Sediment ... | reverse complement strand
TCTTTTTTCAAAGTCAATTGTGATTGTTATCTCATCTATTGATATCTCTTTGTCAATATAGTAAAAAATTTTATTTTCCTCGACCTCTGTTTTGATTATTTTGATTCCATTAATGAAACCGATATCCGAAGGTTGTCCTCCTCCTTCCGGATACACTATTGTTTTATCAGGTAGGATTTTCCATAGACTGCCCGCTTTCTCTTTTTCAATAACTTTTGCTTTTATCTCTTTTAGGTAAGAATCTTTGTGATAAACTTTTTCTGTCAATTTATCCTCCTACAATAAACATTAATAGAAAAAGAGATACTATTAATATAAGAACCGAAGGAAGAAGGTATTTATAAACATCTTTAAGTTTTGCTTCATAATACTCTGCGCTGAGAACGAGGCAAAAATGCACAGGTGATAATAGAACCCCTGTAAATCCACTAACATACAAAAACATAATTTTCCACATGTCTGGATTTGTGGTCCCAACAATTGAAACAAAAAGAGGGAATGATATTCCTGCAAAAGCTGAATTAACTCCTGTAAGAAATCCTATTATAAAAGGAACAAAAAACATTATCAAATATTTTAATCCTTTTGCTCCTAATATTAGCTCTTTTGTAAGATCTATTATCTGAGAGTGAAGTATGTAGTTTTTAAATATCATAACAGCAATAATTGTAAGAAGAATGGAAGGTTTGAATGCTTTTTTTAAAATTTTCCATTTTTCCGGTAAACTCTTTTTCAAGATAATAAATGAGAACATCACGACAATTAAAACCGAAAGATAGACTTTAATTTTAAATATTAATACAATGGCTATAATTAAAAGAATTTCCCATAATCCGTAAAAAAAGTTAAAAAGATTTTCCTTTATTGATCTGTTTTTTATTTTATTATCTTTTAATTGAGGCAAGTATAGTTTCATAAATAACATACCTATGGTGATTGCTATTATTGTAAAATAAAATTGATGCTTGAATAAAAGTACAAAATCAACCTTGAAAATTCCTGCACACAAAATTAGTCCAGGATAAAGTGGCCATATGTATTCCCATATATGCCTGAACCAAAAATTTATATATGTTTTCAAAGATGGGGAAATATTATCATCTTTTAAGGTTTCATTAAGAATGGGAGCGGAAACTAGAGCCCCTCCTGGCATTGGTAAAAGACCTATTAAAGCGGGTGATACTGAAATAATTAAGAATTTTCTCTTTAAAAGTCCTTCGGTCGCTTCAACGAATATTTTTAAAGATTCTTTTGCTTTTAAAATCTGTCCCAATATCAAGACCATCATTATTATTGTTAAAAGCTGAAGAGTATCTTTTGAAATAGCGGCCTGATAGGAAAGCTTTATTATTTCAATAGGAGATAATCCAAAGAGTAAAGCCAGTGAAACTCCACCTATAAGAATTGCTAAAAAGAGCTCCAATTTAAAGTAAAGAAGCACCATTAACATAACAATTGGGAGTAAAAGTTTTAAAATCTCTAACAGCATATTTTCACCTTGCGAAGTATTATATCAAATATTTGATAGTATTTTTAATACGGGAAAAAGTTTATTTTGTATGAGATATTGTAAAATAAATATATATTTTTACGGAAAATTCTGATAAAATAAAAAAATGAATGAAAAGAACTCTCTTGGAGAAATTTTCAGGCAAAAAAGAGAAGAAAAAAAGATTTCTATAAAGAATGTTTGTGATGTTACTAAGCTTTCTAAAAGTATCATTTTAGCAATAGAAAGTGATAATTTTGAAGATTTACCCGGCGGTTTCTTTAACAGAGGAATTTTAAGAACATATGCAAAATTTCTTAAACTTGATGAAGAAGAGATTATTAGAATATATGAAAACATTTACAAAAAAGATGGAGAAAAGAAAGAAAAAATATTGACCATTGATAAAGAGTATAGTTTTAACTTTTTGTCAAAAAAAGTTATTTTTGTGTTTTTAGCAATATTAATTTTGTTGTTATTAATATGGCTATTTATTCCTTCTGATTTTTCTGTTGCTAAAGTTGAAAATATAAAAAAAATTACTCAAATGAAAGGAAAAACACAAAAAGGGGTAAAGAAAGCAATAAATAAAGAAATTATGAGAACAAAATCCGAACCAATAAAAAAAGTAATAAACAATAATAAGAAAAGGGATTTTTCTGAAGAGGTAAAGGTCAATAAAGACGAGCTTGCGCTTAAATTAATCTTTAAAGATGATTGCTGGACAGAAATTCGCAGTGGAAATAAGATTATTGTATCTTCGCTTTTTTTAGCTGGAAATGGTTTTAAAGCTAAGGGAAAAGTCTTTAGTATAAAACTTGGAAATCCCGGAGCTGCTGAGATTTTTGTAAACGGGAAAATATATCAGTTTGAATATAAAGAGGGTATTCCGAAGACTTTAATATTAAGCTATAAGGATTTTTAAGATAAATGAATGCTAAAGAAGTTGTTGAAAATTTAAAAAGAGATAATCTTGATTCAACGATAAAGGAATTTATTTTAGACAGAACACTACCTCTTCCTAAGAAAGAATTTATAGAAGCTTTGAGTTATTTAACGCGGGACAGTTATTTTAAGGATAAAGCATATAAGGAACTTGAAAAGCTTGATCCTGAATCAATAAAAGCCTATTTCATAGATAAAGATTTAATCCCTGAAGTAGCTTTATTTTTGTTTAAAAATTTCAAGCATAAATTGGATAGAAGTACATATATAGAGATGATTAATAATTTTTCTATTCCTCCACAGGTTCTTGTTGAAATTGCTAAGTCTAATGATCAGGAATTACTTGAACTTTTGTCATTAAAGGATATTAAATTGCTTGCTCACCCTGAGATTATTGATGTTTTAGTTGTAAATCCTCACCTTTCAAGAGATAAAAGATTTAGACTTGTTGAAATGAAAAAGAGATTTATAGAGGGGTACGAAGAGGAAACAGTGGAAGAAGAAGTTGAGAAGGTAGAAGAAGAAGCTAAGGAAGAAGAGGATATAACAATAGAAGTTGAAATAGATATGGGAGAGGGAGAAGAGATACAGGTACTCAATCTTAATCAGATAAAAAAGATGACAGTAGCGGATAAAATTAAACTTGCTTTATTTGGGAATAAAGAAGTGAGAAAGATTTTAATAAATGATTCAAATCGTTTAGTAAGGGAAGCCGTTCTCCAAAGCCCTAAATTGACGGATACAGAGGTGGAAAGCTTTGCACGAATGAAGAATCTTCCTGATGATGTTATAAGGAAGATAAGTTTTAATAAACAGTGGACATCAAAATATTCTGTTGCACTTTCCTTAATAAAAAATCCTAAGACTCCTGTAAGTTTTTCTTTAAATTATCTTGATAAGCTTATTGTTAGAGATTTAAAGCAGATTCAAAAAGACAGGGATGTCCCGGATCCTGTAAGAAAAAAAGCAAAAATCTTGATTTCAAGAAAATTCGGATGAGAATAAAAAAGACTTATATTAGTGTCCTCACAATTTTAGTTATTTCTTTCTTTATTTCATCTTGTATCAGAAGAAGTGAATTGGAATTGATTCCCAAGGTGAGAAATAGTGTTGTCCAAACTGCAAAATCGCTTGTAGGTAAACCTTATTGTTTTGGGGGTAAAGGGCCAACTTGCTTTGATTGTAGCGGTTTAGTTTACTATGTTTATAAAGTTAATGGATATAATCTTCCATCCACTACAAAAAAACTAAAAAAAATTGGGAAAAAAATTAAGAAAATCAATAATTTGAAAAAAGGTGATATATTAATTTTTAAGATAAACAGAAAACTTTGGCACGCTGGTATTTACATAGGAAACGGGCTTTTTATTCACTCTCCTAAAAGAAATACGAGAGTAAGAGTGGAAGAGATAAATAAGTATTGGAAGAAAAAATTTAAAATGGCCAGGAGAATTATATGAGGAAGATAAGAATTTCTGTAATTGGCGGACATGCACCATCCGAAGAATGTTATGAATTGGCATATCAATTTGGGAAAAAGGCAGCTAAAAAGGGTTGGCAAATAGTTTGCGGTGGCCTTGGAGGTGTAATGGAAGCTGTTTCAAAAGGAGTTAGTGAAGCAGGTGGTGAAGTTATTGGTATTTTGCCCTCTGAAGATTTTCACTCCGGTAATCAACACTTGACATTTTCAGTGGCAACAGGGCTTGGATGGATGAGAAATGCCTTAGTAGTAATGAATGGTGATGTAATAGTGGCAATTGATGGAAGTTATGGAACATTATCAGAAGTCTCCTATGCTAAAATAATGAATAAAATGGTTTTTTCTCTATGTTCGTGGAATATTGAGGGTGTTAAAAAAGTAGGAGATTTAGAAGAGCTAATAAAAGAAATAGAAAATTATTTAAATGCCCAATTATAAGATAAAGATTCAGTATGATGGAACGGATTTTCACGGATGGCAGATTCAAAAAGACAGGATTACTATTCAGGGGGAAATTTCAAGAGTTTTGAAGATAATTACGGGGAGCAAAGTAAGAGTGACCGGTTCCGGAAGAACTGATGCAGGTGTTCATGCTCTTGGGCAGGTGGCGAATTTTGTTACAAAGTTAAATATAGAAGCGGAATCTATGCTTAAAGCTCTTAATTCTCTTCTACCGCCCACTATAAGAATTATTGAATCAGAAATAGTTTCTGATAGTTTCAATGCGATGTTTAATTGTATTGAAAAAACATATAGATACACTATTTATCAAGGAAGAATAATATCTCCATTCTTATACAGGTATGCACTTCACTATCCTTATAAGTTAGATTTTGAAAAGATGGAACAGGCTGCTGAAAAGTTAAAAGGTGAGAGAGATTTTTCAGCTTTTACTGTGAAATCATCCGCCAAAAATCATGTTAAGAATTTAAAAGAGATAAGATTTGAACGAAAAGGAGAGCTTACAGATATATATTTTACGGGTAACGGCTTTCTAAGATATATGGTAAGAACTCTTGTTGGAACTTTAATTGAAGTCGGTAATGGAAAAATTAAAGTTGAAGAGATTAATGAAATAATTGAATCAAAGGATAGGAGTAAAGCTGGGCCAACATCCCCTCCTCAGGGTTTGTTCTTGATTGAAGCGAAATATCCTGAGATTTATGATTAAAAAAATTTGAAAAATGAAGCTAAATTATTTTAAAATAATCTTTTAAATTGAGAGAGGAGATAAAAGTGAAAAGATGGAAAGTTTTTTGGAGAGCCGTAAGATCATATTCTTTTACAATAACGATGGTTCAAATCTTACTTGGGAGTGTAATTGCAAAGTGGGAAAATAGCGCTTTACATTTCAATTTTATAAATTTTATATTAGCTTTGGTTGGTGCGATGATTATTCACGCTGCTTCAAATGTGATTTCAGATTATTATGATTATAAGGCAAAAGTTGATAGAGAGGGGACTTTTGGCTCAAGCGGTGTTTTGGTAGAAAAATTACTTACACCTAAAGAGGCTTATTTTTTTGCTATAATTCTTTTTTTAGTAGGATTTTTTCTTGCTTTGTACTTTTTTTTAACATTAGAGAACAAAATTGTGTTCTTAATCATTGTTTTATTAGGATTTGTTTTTGGGATGTTTTATACGGCTGATCCCTTTGCTTTAAAATACAGAGCTTTGGGAGACTTTGCTGTTTTTATGGCTTTCGGGCCTCTTATGACATTAGGGGCTTACTTTGTGCAGACTCAAAAATTTTCTTGGTGGCCCATAATCTTTTCAATTCCTCTCGGGTTATTGGTTGATGCTGTCCTTCATGGAAATAATATTAGAGATATAGAAAATGACAAACAAGTTAATATAAAGACTATCCCAATTGTTATTGGGGAAGATAAGGCAAAGGGAATGTACTATTTTTTAATTGGTGGGGCATATTTTGTACAATTACTTTTAATTATCTTTGCTTCTCTTCCTTATTATACTTTACTTTCAGTTCTTTCACTTCCGTTGGGAATAAGACTTATTAAAATGATGCAGAAAAAAAATGAAATTCCGCCTGAAAAGTTTGCATTTATTGATATGTATACCTCACAGTATCATCTTACTTATGGAATATTGTTCATTTTGGGAATTTTTGTAAGTGTTTTATAATATTATCGACTAAAGGAATGAGAAAATCCCCTTGTTTTACTCTTTTAAATAATTTATAATGACTTTAATGTTAAAAAGAGTATGAAATGGATAAGAACAACAATTCTGATTATTACTATTATGATAAAGAAAAAATAGAGGAAGAACTAAAAAAAGGCTTTTTTTCTCTTAAATTTTCAAAAGAAGTTGAACAGAAATTTAAAGAATTTCTTTTTATTAGAATTAGGGAATCTATGAGATTTTCAATTCTCTTGGAATTCTTATATATTTTATCTTTGGCCTTTTGGATTACTTTATTTATCCGGATTTCTTTGGAAAATTATTTTTTATCCGTTATGTTTTAAGGGGCCCTCCAATTGTGCTGGCTGGTTTTCTTTTATTAAAAGCTAAAAAGGAAATCCAAATGCAGCTTCTTTTTAGTGTTGCTTTAATTGTAGCAGGATTAATGATAATTCTTATGATTTGTCTTGTTAAGGATCCCACCCATGGATACTATGCAGGGCTTACTGTTGTTTTATTATATTCATATGTAGCTGTTGGTATTCGCTTTAGGTACACTCTAATAATTGGGAGTATCCTAATAGGAGCATATTTTTTAAGCTCTTTTTTATATCTACTCCTGAAAAAAGTTTTCTTATTAGTAATGTCTTTTTTTTAATTTTATTGGAATGATTTCAAGCTTTTGGTATAGAAAAAATCAGAGAAGAGTGTTTCTTCTTTCTTCTCTTGTGGCGATAGAAAGAAGGGAACTTAAAAGTACTAACGAAAAATTAAAAGAGTTAGCATGGACCGATTCTTTGACAAAAATTGCAAATAGGAGATATCTTGAAGATTTTTTAGAAAGAGAATGGAAAAGGGCTATGAGGAAAGGAGAGCCAATTTCTGTAATAATGGTTGATATAGATTATTTTAAAAAAATATAATGATTACCTTGGACATCAGAAAGGCGACAAAATTCTTTCTAAGGTTGCAGAAAAATTAAAAAGTTTTTCAAGAAGAGCGGGGGATCTTGTTGCAAGATTTGGTGGAGAAGAGTTTATAATTGTTCTAACAAATACAGAGAATAAAGTCGCATTTGAAATCGCTGAAAAGATGAGAAAAGAGATTATAAAACTTAAAATAAAGCACCCACTCTCCGATATTGGAAATATTTTAACAATAAGCCTTGGTGTGGCAACTATGGTTTCTGAAAAAGAAATTAATTGTGAGATTTTGGTTAAAGCAGCGGATGATGCCCTTTATAAAGCAAAAAAAACAGGAAGAAACAAAGTTGATAATGTTGTTATTTAATTTAAGAAATTCCAAGTTTTTTCATTTTCCTCCAAAGAGTTGTTCTATTTATTCCGAGTTTTTGGGCGGCTAACTTTTTGTTCCACTTTACTTCTTCCAAAATCTTAAGAATCCTTTCTTTTTCTTTAGTGTTTTGGTTCAGCTCTTTTCCCCCGCTTTTTATTTTAATATATTCGGGAAGATGAGCTATTTTTATTTCACCTTTTTCACAAAAAATATAAGCATACTCAAGAATATTCCTCAGCTCTCTTATATTGCCAGGATAATTATAAGAAAGTAGAAGATTAAGAGCATCTTTTGAAATTCCCTCTATTTTTTTATTATGTACAATATTTAATCTATAGATGAAGTAATCAATAAAGAGAGGTATGTCACTTTTTCTTTCTCGCAGTGGCGGGATTTTAACATTAACTACATTAAGCCTATAAAAAAGATCTTCTCTAAAGTTGCCTTTTTTAACTTCCTCTGCAAGATTTTTGTTTGTTGCGGAAATTACTCTAACATCAACTTTTTCCGCTTTTGTACTTCCGAGTGGAATTATTTCTCCTGTTTCAACAACTCTTAATAGTTTGGCTTGAATATTTTGACTCATTTCTCCAACTTCATCCAAAAAAATAGTTCCTTTGTTAGCTTGAACAAAAAGTCCGGGTTTATCCTTTTTAGCATCCGTAAAGGCTCCTTTTTTGTATCCGAAAAGCTCTGATTCAAGAAGGGTATCGGGAAGCGCTGCACAATTTATCTTTACAAAAGGTTTACCCTTTCTATCACTTAAGTTTTTAATTGCAGTAGCGAAAACCTCTTTCCCAACACCACTTTCTCCTTCTATCAACACCGGAACATTACTTTTTGCAATTTTGGGCAATGCACTTAAAATATTTAGAAGGTTTTTGTCTCTTGTGATTATATCTTCTAATTTAAAACCTTTTTTTATCCTTCTTTCAAGTTCGTACTCTCTTGTTATATCCTGAAAAATTTCAATCCAATTATCTCCAAACGGGAAAGCTTTTACTTTTATATATTTTTCTTCATTTTTTTTATTTATTATGTTTACTATTATTTCTCTTTGCTCTTTTCCCTCTTTTAATGCTTTAATAGGGCAATTCTTTGTGCAGGCATCTGCTTTGAGTATTTCAAAGCAAAATTTGCCTTTTGCTTCCTCTTTTTCGAATCCTGTTATCTGTGAAGCAGCTTTGTTTATTTCTTTGATTTTGAATTCATTATCAATTATTAAGACTCCTTCAAAAAGGTGGTCTAAAATATCTGAATAATCATTTTGCTTCATGTTTTATTTTAAACTGGATTTAAGTAAAATGCAACATTATGCAACAAATGAAACATAATGTTTTGCAGGATTGTTGCCATAAAATTTCAAAAAGAAAAAATTCAATAATTATAGGGATTTATGGCAATTTATAAAGTTGGCACGAAATTTTATATCTAACAATATGAAATTAGCAGTAGCGGTTTTTAGAAATATAGTTGCTCCAAGGTTAGATTTTTCGGAGCAGCTTATTATTTATGAAATTGTGGATGGGAGAATTGTGGGGAAGAGTAGTATAAATCTTATACTTGAATATCCTATGGAACTTTTAAGTGTCCTTAAATCCGAAAATATTAATATAATAATTTGTGGTGGGGGGCCGCGAGGGTTTTTAAGAAATTTGTATTTTAATGGGATTGAAATTTTTAATGGAGGGTTTATGGAACCTGATATGGTAGTGGATTTATATCTTAAAGGCAAAATCCCATCTTTTTTTAGTGAAACTATTTTTTATAATGAATGGTCAAGAAGGGGTGAAAGAGGCAGATGGAGAAAAGGCTTTGGGAAAAACAGAAAAAATTTAAATAAAAGGAGGAAATAATGGCAAATAGGAAATTTGATGTTTTAGTTGTTGGTGGAGGACCTGCTGGGATTATTACGGCAGTTACTTCAAAAACATATTATCCGGAAAAAAGTGTTGCTATTTTAAGGAGAGAAAAAAAGGTATTGATTCCCTGTGGTATTCCTTATGTTTTAAGTACTCTTGATTCTCCAGAAAAAGATATTATTCCAGATGAACCTATTTTGAAAAAAGGTATTGAGATTATAGTGGATTCTGTTAAAAAAGTTGATATTAAAGAGAAAGTTGCTTTTACGGAAGCAGGTGATAAGATTAAATTTGAAAAGGTAGTTTTTGCTACCGGTTCAACTCCCACAGAGCCTTCTTGGCTTGAAGGAAGGGACCTTGAAAATGTTTTTTATATTAAAAAGAATATTGATTATCTTAGGGATTTAAAAAGCAAACTTTCAAGTTTTAAAAACATAGTGATAGTTGGCGGAGGATTTATCGGTGCGGAGGTTGCCGATGAGTTAAGGAAATATGATGATAAGAAAATCACTATTGTGGAAAAATTACCTCACATACTTTACCTTGCATTTGATGAAGAATGCTGTATTAAAGCGGAAGAGGAGCTTAAGAAGTATGGAGTTGATTTGGTTACCGGAATTGGAGTAAAGAGAATAGAAGGGAAAGGCAAGGTTGAAAAGGTTGTCCTTGAGAATGATGATACCATTGATGCTGACGCTGTTATTCTTTCTTTGGGGTATAAACCTAATGTAAAACTTGCAGCTGAGGCAGAAGTAAGGCTTGGAGCTTCAGGAGCTATTTGGGTTGATGAATATTTAAGAACGGATTATGACCATGTTTTTGCTGTGGGAGATTGTGTTGAAAGAAAGGATTTTATTACGAGAAGAATTAGCAAGATTATGCTTGCTTCAACGGCAACTTCAGAGGCAAGGATAGCAGGGGCAAATCTTTTTAAACTTCAAGTGGTTAAGACATTTACGGGAACAATCGGAATCTTTTCAACTAAGATTGGTAACAATGCTTTTGGCTCAGCAGGTGTTACAGAAGCAATGGCAAGAGAGTTGGGTTTTGATATCGTTATAGGAGAGGCAGAGAGTGTGGATAGACATCCGGGATCTTTACCTGGAGCTCATAAGCAGAGAATTAAACTTATAGCTTCAAAAAAATCTGAGATAATAATGGGGGCTCAAGTTTTCGGAGGAGATAGTACAGGTGAGTTAATTAACTTTTTAGGTTTTGCTATTCAGCAAAAAACCACAACCGGCGGACTTTTGATTTCACAGATAGGAACTCACCCACTTCTAACATCAGCTCCTACGACTTATCCGATAATAAAAGCTGCTGAAAATTTAATTTCAAAAATTAAATAGAGGAGGTGTGAAATGTTTAACTATATGAATCCTTATTATTATGGTTTCGGAGGCTTTGGTTGGGGGAGAGGCAAAGGTTTCGGAAGAGGCAGAGGCTTTGGCAGAGGCAGAGGCTTTGGCAGAGGTTTCGGTTATGGAGCAACTCTTGGCTATTGCCCATGGACCGGACTTCCAAGAGGTTGGAGGTGGATGGGGTACTATAACCCATATTATACATCTTATACTGGTTATACTGGTTTTAACTATCCTGTTCCCTATGGATACAATATGGTAACACCTACACCAACCACTGTGCAGGAGGAGAAAAAATGAGGATACTTATCACATCATCAGCGCCTGATTTGAATTCTCCAGTGGATATGAGATTTGCAAGAGCACCTTATTTTATTGTGTACGATAGTGAGCATCCAAATAATCCAGAGATAATTCAAAACCCTTTTATAAACACTCCTTCGGGGGCAGGTATTGTTGCAGCCCAATTTATATTAGAGAAGGGAGTTCAAGCTGTTATTTCAGGTGCTTTCGGGCCTAACTCTTCAATGATTTTAAGCTCAGCTGGTATTCAAATGATTACGGAGACTGGAGGAATTTCCGTAAAAGATGCGGTTGAAAAAGTGCTGAGTGGAGATTTTACTCAAACAGTTCCTCAACAAACAACTATTCCAGCATCTTATTTTCCTCAATACAATCCCTATGGATTTGGATGGGGATTCGGATGGGGTAGAGGTTTTGGAAGAGGTTGGGCTATGAATTGGGGTGTTTTTCCAGGAGGCACATATCCGCAGTCTTATAATTTTGATGAAAAGAGTTTTTTAAAAAACATAATAGACAATCTTAGGTCTCAGTTAGATTACTATGAGAAAAGGTTGGCAGAAATTGAAAAAAATGTTAAGGAGGAAAAATGAGAATATTAGTAACTGCAAGCTCTGAAGATTTGAATGGTCCTGTGGATCCTCGTTTCGGAAGAGCAGCTTATTATGTGATTTTTGATTCTGAAAATCCTGATGCTGTTCAGATAATTCCTAATCCTAATGCAGCTTCTCCAAGTGGGGCAGGAACAGCAGCAGCTCAATATGTTGCATCTCAAGGTGTGAACATAGTTGTTTCAGGTTCTTTTGGTCCAAATGCTTCGTCTGTTCTTTCGGGGGCGGGTATTCAGATGGTTTCTGCACCTTCTGGAATAAGTGTAAGAGAGGCATATGAGATGACAACTCAAGGAAAGTTGGAAGCCGCTCCTGCAAACCCTAACGGACAAATGCCACCTTATACCCCGCAAGGAGGTTTCGGTGGACCCGGGTCCGGAGGAGGAGCAGGTTTTGGTGGTGGATTTGGAGGTGGCCGAGGTGGAGGCTTCGGTGGTGGTTTCGGAAGAGGAAGAGGTAGAGGCGGAGGCTTTGGAAAAGGTGGAGGAAAAGGCCGAGGCGGAGGCTTTGGCGGGGGTTTTGGCAGAGGCTGGAAGTAAGTCTCTTTTCAAATAAAGCTTACCCCTTTTGTGTGGACGGAGCGGGCTTGCCCGCTCCGTTTCTTTATCCTATTGAATTAATCTTTTTATTGATTTATATTATTTTATGAAATATTTAATCTTTACTGATCTTGATGGAACTTTACTTGATTATGATACCTATGAATGGTGGGGGGCGGGAAAATCCATAAACTACCTTAAGAAAAATAATTTTCCGATAATATTTCTTACAAGTAAAACATTTGAAGAAACTATAGTTTTTAGAAAAGAAATAGGCTTAATTGATTATCCTTTTGCTATTGAGAATGGAGGTGCTATCTATTTCCCAAAAGCTTATGAAAAATTTTTAGATCGTAAATATAAAGTTAGCGATGATGAATTATGTAAAATAGAAATTGGAATGCACATAAAAAGTATACTTCCTTTGCTTAAAGAAGCTTCAAAGAAGTATGAGGTAAGTGTAAAAACTATTTTTGATTTTTCTAATAATGAATTTAAGAATATTTTAAATTTAAAAGGAGAGATGATAGAAAAGGTAAAAAAAAGAGAGTATGATATTCCTTTTATAATAATAGAAACTAATAATTATGGAACAAGAAACTTTTTTAAAGAGTTAAAAGCTTTTGGATTAAAAATTGTAAAAGGGGGACGTTTTTATCATTTATCAGGGGAGTATGATAAAGGAATGGCTGCTGAGATTATTTATAAATTTTACAAGAAGATTTACCAGAAAAACAAAATAAAAACAATAGGGCTTGGTGATTCTGAAAATGATTTGTCAATGTTAAAATTTGCGGATATTCCTGTTTTAGTTAAAAAGAAGGATGGATTTTATTCAAGAAAAATAAAAAATGAAATTAGAGATATTTTTTTAACAAAAAATCCTGCTCCCGAAGGATGGAATGAAATATTTGAAAAATTATTTTTAATATAGTAATATAAAGTTGTAAAGGCAATCCATAAAAAATCTTAAAAGGAGGTGTGAAATGTCAGATTTTTTTCAATCAGGAAATATAACAACAATTAATATTTTGGGAGAAAAAGGTTCTGATATCATAGATTCTCACTTAATGAAATTTTCAAAAAGAAAAAAAACAGCGGTTCTTATACCTGTTCTTTATAGTGATTATGTAAGACCTGCGATGAAAAGAATCCTAGAAATAATGAAAGACATAGATTTTATTAATGAAGTTGTTTTATCTTTAGGTGGTGCTTCAAGGGAAAAGTTTGAAAGAGTGAAAGATGAAATTAAGAATCATCCTCGAAACATTACTGTACTTTGGATGGATAATCCTAAGATAAAAGATATGATTTTTGATCTTGATAAAGCTAATTTAAAAATAGGTCCCGAAGGAAAAGGGAAATCTTGTTGGACAGGTTTTGGTTATATACTTGCAAAAGGGGAGGCCGACATAATTGCTTTACATGATTCTGATATTGAGACATATTCGAAGGAGATGCTTGCAAGATTAATTTATCCTCTTGTAAGCCCTCATTTACCTTTTGAATTTTCAAAAGGATTTTATGCAAGATTTAGTAAAAAACTTCACGGAAGAGTTACAAGACTTTTTGTTATTCCGTTTTTTAAAGCTTTATTAAAGGTTTTGGGCCCTCATCCTTTTATTTATTATCTTAACAGTTTCAGATATCCGCTTTCGGGAGAGTTTGCTTTAAGAACAGGGCTTGCAAGAGTTATGAGATTCCCGGGTGATTGGGGACTTGAAGTTAGTGTTCTTTATGAAGTTTATAGAAATGTTACTCTTAAAAGAATTACACAGGTGGGGTTGGCTCAAAGGTATGATCATAAACATCAAAAAGTCTCTGAAGCTGATGCAAATATGGGTCTCCATAAGATGACAATTGATATTGCAACTAATGTATTAAAGAATATTGCAGCGGAAGGAGTTATAATTTCCGACGGGAATATAAGAGCGATTCAGAAAACATATTTGAGGATTGCCGAGGATATGATTTCTAGTTATCATGCAATAGCAATGATGAATGGCCTTTCATTTGACAGGCATCAGGAGGAATCAATAGTGGAAACATTTTACAAAGCTTTGATTCACTCTTCCGAGAAATTTCTTGAAGATCCTATGGGAGTTCAAATGCTTCCCAATTGGAACAGAATTACTTCAGCCTATCCAAACTTTCTTGACAAATTAAAAAAATTGGTTGACAAAGATAATAAATAGGAGGAAATATGGGATTTAAACCTTATGAAACAGCATTAAGAGATGAGGCGATAAAATGGATTAAAGAGCAACAAAAAGTTGATATTCTGGTAGGTGTCCCCTGTTATAATAATGAAGATACAATTAGATTTGTTGTAGAGCGGATAGGTGAGGGATTAAGCAAATATTTTCCTGATGTAAGAAAAGGTATTTTTATTTCGGACGGAGGATCCACCGATAATACAAGGGAGAATGCTCTTAGGGCAAAAATACCCTCTGATGTTTCAGAGATAGTTACAATTTACAGGGGAATTCCGGGAAAAGGGACATCTTTAAGGGCGATTTTTGAAGTTGCGAAACACCTTGAAGCGAAGGCAATAGCTGTTTTTGATTCTGACCTTAGAAGTATCAGGCCTGAATGGATTAAATATATTCTTGAACCTATTTTAAATGAAGATACTCATTTTGTTGCTCCCTATTATAAAAGATACAAATATGACGGGACTATAACCAATATGATTGTTTATCCAACCACAAGAGCTTTATATGGAAAAAAAGTCAGACAACCAATCGGAGGGGATTTCGGATTTTCGGGGAAATTGGCAAAACTTTATTCTGATAAAAAAGTTTGGATGACAGATATAGCCAAATTTGGGATAGATATCTGGATGACAACTGTTGCCATAAATGAGGTTAATAGTATTTCTCAAGCTAATCTCGGCGTAAAAATTCACAATGCCAAAGATCCTGCATCTGATCTGGTTCACATGTTTATTCAGGTGATTTCAACTATGTTTGATCTTATGAATGAGTATGAGGATAATTGGACAAAGGTTGAAAAAAGTGTTGATATCCCACTTTTAAAGGGCGTTGAAGATAGCCCTGAGCCTACGGAAATAAATGTAAATTTAAAAAAATTAGAGGATGAATTTATTGATGGATTCGAACAATTTTCTTCACTTTATAGAGATATTCTTTCTCTGGAAAGTTATCAAGGGCTTTTTAAAGTCTATGAAAATAAGAAAAAAGGAAATGGGCTCAATATTGACGGAAAATTATGGAGTTTAATTATTTATGATACTGCTTATACATATCATAATTGGTCAAGAAACAGAAAAAAATTAATAAACATCCTCTCTCCTCTATATTTCGGAAGAACAGCCTCTTTTATCTCTGAAACAATAGATATGAATTGGGAACAAGCTGAAGAGGTAATAGAGAAACAGGCAGAAATTTTTGAAAAAAATAAGGAGTATTTAAAAAATAGAATTTTGCAGTGGGAAGAATTTTAATTATTTTAAAATAATCGGGGTTATGTAATTTTCTTCTATTTTGACAGTTAAAGGTTTTTCTTTAAATTTTAAAACTATTTTTTCTTTTTTTTCTCTGATTAAAACACTTTTTATTATTTTTTTATTTCTAAATGTTATTTTTATGTAAAGGGGAAATATAAGAGGTTTTGAAGTAAGCTGAAAAAGATTTATATTTATTGAATTTCCGTTTATTTTCGTTTTTACGTGAATTATCGGGAGCTCTCTTTTATAAATCCAATCTCTTAAGAATTCCCTTGCTATTTTGTTTTTCCCTGCGATTTCATTCAAAAATACAGCAGTGGTAATTGATTGAAACTTATGTTTTTTTAGTAAGTTTTTTAAATTATTGAAAAGCAAATTTTCTCCAATAATTTCTTTTAACATGAAGAACACTAATGCAGATTTATTATAAATTATTGAAAAATAAGCTTTTGTATTCTCTTCCCAATTCCCAATTCTCTTTCCATATAAAATAGGTCCAAATTTATAGTATTTTTTTACACTTTTATTCATTATTTTTACAGCTTTTCTAAATTCTTCTGAAGAATTCTTTTGCAAGTATTCAATAACAGCAAATTGAGAGACCCCTTCGGTAAACCAGAGATCTCTAAAACTTGCCCATGAAATAATTCCCCCCCACCACTGATGAGCCAACTCGTGTACTAAAACATCTGTTAGGTTTAGTGTGAATTTTACAGGAGATGAGGGATAATAAAATGTTTTTTTCCTTTTTGGTATTTTTAGTATTAGCAATCCTTGATAGCTTGAACCTGAAAGATTTTGTTCTTGGGTTAAAAGTATATTAATACTTCTAATGTTAAGTTTTCCGAAAATATTATTTAAAAAAGATATGATTTTTGTTACTTTATATATTTCTTTTTTTACTGAGTGGTTAGGAATAAAATCTGAATATATTCTGAATAATTGAGTCTTTGAATTTAACTTATTTATTAAAGAAAATTTTCCACATGCAAGGGGCATTCCTTTGATTGAATCTGAATAAAATGTGTTTTTGTTTGTATTTTCTCCTCCTCCAAAGCATTTAAAGCCGGGTTGCTTTTTAACTTTCAAGGTAAATTTGAAAAAATCCAAATTATCTTTTAAGTAATAATTCGAGTCCCTTCCAAAAAAATAAAAAGGATTTCTTGTAAGCATATAAGTTCTGTCAACTTTTTTTACCGAGGAAAAGTAGAAATCTGTTTCATCATTTTCAACAAAATGGGATGAAAAATTAAGCTCCAACTCTTTCATAGGCTTTTGAGTTTTTATAAAGAGCTTGTTAAGAGCTTTATAATATGAGACCTTATTATTTTTTGTATAAATACTTCTGATTTTTATATAATTGGGTAAGCTAATTGATAATTTACTTATTTTGTGTTTAAAATAAAGTTTTTCTTTAGCATAATAATCTTTAAAATTTTTATCCAAAAGTATTTCAAACTTTATCTCTGATATTTTTGTAAACTCACCTGCTCCCATTAATTTCATACTCTTTAATTTATTATAATCAAGAAGGATTTTTTTGAAATTCAATCCGAAAAGTTGAGTATCAGGGTAAGTTATTTTATTGAATCTAAAAGCTAAGATTTTACTTTTTTTGTAAGGAAAAATTATCAAATTTTCACTTCTTTCATTTAACAAAAAGGGAATCTCATTAGTTCCCTCTGCACTGAAACCAAATATATTTTTAAATATTTTTAGTACTTTTTTATTTATTGTCTTCTTTTTTCTTAAAATGGGGCTTTTATTTAATATTTTATTTAAATCTTTTTCATACTCAAAAGCGGAAAGAATACACCACTTAACTTTAAAAATTTTATAAGGTTTTCCGAAAAGATGAATGAAATGCTTTTTTTCTTCATCGGAAGAAGGAAAATTTTTAATTTTTATTTTTCCCTCCAAAATTACAGGAAAAGGTGAAGATGATAAAATAAACAAATTAGCTTTACTTATAAGTATTTCCGCATCTCCTATCTTAATCCTTTTTTTTGTTACTCTATAAATCCTTGATACTTTTATGATAAAAAAAGGATTTATTAATTCAATTGAAGTTAGTTCTTTTAATTTATTGTTTTTCCCTTTTTTAAAAGTAAAATAGATTATTTTACCTCTATCATTTTTTAGTAGTGAGATAAGAAAGCTTGTATCACTTCTTTTCTTTATACTTAAAAGTTTATTCTCTCTTAATATTTTTAAAAGTGGTTTGTATGAAGAATCTTCAAAATTTTCCCTGATAGCCGAATAATTTTTGGATTTTATTAAGTCTATTAAATTTGTTGAGATTAATTGTATTGATGAGAATATTAAAATAAAGATTAAAATCAGGATTTTTTTTAAAAATCTCATAAAAAATTATAAATTAAAAATTTCATTAAGTATAGTTTTCTGTTTTATTGAAATTGTGCTAAGAACTAAGTGTTTGTAACTTTAACTTACTTAAAACTTCAAAGCTTTTTTACCAAGTATTCCCCCTCTTTTATTTATTAATAAGTAGGAAAGATTTTATCTGAAAGATAGCTAAAGCTTATTTTCCTGAGATAGGACCGATTTTCTCCTTTACTTCAGGTGGAATAGCATTTTTATGAAGAGTTACTGCGATTGTTTTAAGCCTGAAAAATGCCTTTGAAAGATAGAGAAAACCTTTGTATCTGCCTTTAGTTCCACCAGAATTTTTTACATAATAAAATTTTTTCCCGGATTTACTCTTTGCAATGCCAACGATGTGCATTAAATGATCATCCGTTGTTTCAAATGTCAAAAATGTCTCTCTTCTCATCTTTTGGTCTATATCTTTCTCTTTAACAGAGGGAATAAGAAGCTTATCCCTTTTATCCGGGGGAGTTTTATCCCAATCTTTCGGAACAACTCCCAACCCTGCTTTCCGGGAGGAAAAATATCCTTCACTTATATCTCCGTCCCAAACTACGGAGTAACCGTGTTTTAAAGCATAACCAACTATCTTTTCGAGCTCATCAATTGGAACATTGTAGTAATTAGAATCAAAGTCCCAATTATCGGGGACTTCAAGTCTTACTTTTTTGTAAAATGGATATAGATCATAAGATGTAAATTCCACATAATCATCGGGATTTATTCCAAGATAGTCCAAAAATGATTTTGGTGTGTATCTCTTTCCATTATATTTAAACTTTTCAGGATATTTTCCTAAGTATGTATCAAGAATCTTTTGATAAGCCTCAAACCAAACACTGCTTATAGTTGCTCCCCATCGGTTTACTATAAGATTGTTCAAAAAACCTTTAAGAATTCTGAAAAGTTCGCTATGATTGTGTTTTTTCCCGCCATACCCCAGTCCGGGATAAACGGATTCAGGTACTATCCCGTATTTTTTTATGGATTTGAATACATGATGAGCCTGACCTCCCTGTCCGAATGTGGCATTACCATGAAGTCTTATATAATTAACAGCTTTCATTAAATAATTATTTCTCACTGTAAACATCTCGGAAAGATCGTATTCTCCCTTTCCCATTCTTAAAAGTTCTGATTCTAGAAAAGAAGTTGTTGAAAAACACCAGCATGTACCGGTTTTTCCTTGATCCTTTGGTGGAGTTGTTTTTACTTTAGTAATAATTTTAAATTGAGGCGCCTCCGCTTTTCTCTTTTTCTTAGCAATTCCCTGAACAGTAAAAATAAGCCCGAAAGTTAAAATAAAAATTAAGACTCTTTTTTTTATCATTTAACTCTCCTGAAAAAAATTGATTTATCGGATAAAAAATTAAGAATAAGATCTATTAAAGACTTCATCAATGCTCAGCTTTTTTACTTTTAGCATATTTATTGTTAAGCTCTTTTATAAAATTATTGATGTCCTTTTGAAGTCTTTTTAGTTCTTCTTTAAGGTCTTTTCCTATTATCTTAAATTTCTCTTTTCTTACTTTATCCAACTCTTTTTTAAGTTTCTTAATTTCTTCTTTTAGTTTTTCTCTCTTTGAGAACTCAGAAAAGTTTTCTTTTAATTTTTCTATATTTTTCAATACCTTCAAATCCTCCCTTTTCTGGGGAAGAGCTATTACACTTTTTAGCCTTCCATTTCTGTAAAACTCCACTTTTACCTTTTCATTATCTTTTAGAGAATTGAGTATTTTTCTTATGTCAGAAACAGTTTTTACAGGTTTTCCTTTAACTCTGACTATTATGTCACCAGCTTTCAATCCGGATTTTTCTGCTGCTGAGCCTTTGGAAACCGAGGATATTAAAAGACCGTATCCTTCTTTTATTCCATAGTATTTTGCGAGCTGAGAGCTTATTTCATATACATTAATTCCTAAAAACCTTGTATTAGTAAAATTAAAAATTATTTTTCCGCTTTTCGGAAAACTAAAAAAATTAAAATCAGAGCTTTTTCTATCAAACTTGAAAGGTGTAGAATCTTCTTCTTCAAGATCTTTGTAATTTAGTGTTCCCACCTTTAATTTTATAATCTTTGTTTTCTGTTTTCTCTTTATTTTGATTCTAATCCACTCACCTGGCATTAAGGCTCTTACAGTATCAACCAATTCTCCGTATTTGTTGAGTTTTTTCCCATTTATCTTAAGGATGAAGTCTCCTTTTTTTATACCATATTTTTCAGCTGGTGAGTTTTTTATAACCTCTTCCACTATTAACTTTCCATTTTTTTCATTTACATAAACCCCAAGCCATCCTCTTTTTATCTTCCCAAATTTTTTTATAAGGAAAGCAATTTTTTTTACGGTATTGGAAGGAATTGCATAGCACACATTATTTCCACCTATCTCCTCTCCTTTTACAACCATCTCTTCATTAATATTTCTGAAAATATAACTCGGAGAGAGAGAAAACCCAACCCCTCCTTTTACTATTCCAATAAGCTCTCCATTTTCATTTACAACCGCTCCTCCCGATAGCCCCGGTACTATGGGAGCATTTAGAAGAAGTGAATTCTTCTTTTTTACACTTACAATCCCCTGATAAATAGTTGGAAAAGAATCATAGGAGACTCCGATGAAAGCGACCCAATCACCAACTGAACTATTATAGTTTAATTTAATTGGTTTTAGAATCTTTTTTGATATTTTTAAAAAGGCGAGAGAGGATAGTTTGTCTTTTCCTATAAGAGTTGCCGGGTAACTTTTTCCATTAGATAAGATTATGGTATATTTTCCGCTTTGTTTAGCTATTTTGTAGGTTGAGACAATGGTATTATTCTCAATTGCCACTCCAGAGGCTATGTATGTCTTGTGGTTTTTTAGAACCACTTTTACTACAGATGGTGATACTTTTATTAAAACATTTTTTGCTTTCTCGCTTTGGGTATTCTGGGCGAATATTAAAAAGGTGATTATAAAAATAATCAGAATAAAAATTAAGATTTTTTTCATAATGGCCTCCTTGCTTTGGATTTGTTATCTATTTCCATCGCATAGTGGGTTGTTGCACTATTTGTACTTAAAATAACATTATCCATTATTGGAATTACCTCTTTTTTTGCGAAATTTTGTTGATTATTTTCTCTTACTGCTCTTATATTAAAAATTAGAGATAAAATTACAAGAGAGACAATTGATACAAAAACGAATAGTATTTTAGATTTTTTCTTAATGGACTTTCTTTTTTTTATCTTTTCAAAGACTTTTAATTCAAAATTTTCAGAAAGGCTCTCTTTGAATTCTAACTCCTTTATTAAATCTTCCGGATTTTTCATTTTTTTACCTCCATCATTGAATTATATTTATTTTTTAAAATTGCTTTTCCTCTGAAAATATAGGATTTTATTGTGCCAACAGGTTTTTTAAGTATTTGGGATATTGATTCAAGACTAAGACCTTCAATTTCTTTCATTAGAAGGGGGGTTTTGTATTTTTCTGGAACATCCTTCAAAAGCTCTTGAATTAAGATTTTATTTTCGCTTGAATTTGCCTGAGCCTCAGTTTTTCTTAAATCTCCAAGACTGATCATTCTTTTTAGCTTTCTTTTATTAAACTCTTTTCTCGCAATATTTCTTCCTATTGCAAAAATCCAGTTTTTTAGATTATTTGTCTTTATTGTTTTCACTTTAAAATAAACTCTTACGAATGTTTCTTGGGTAAGCTCCTCTGCTATCTCTCTATTTCCGAAAAAGTAATACATGTATTTAAAAACATCATTTTTATACATTTTCATAATTTCCTTCAAAGCTTCCTCATCTCCTTTTTTAAGTCTTTTTATAAGCTCTTCCATATATATAAGATACCTCCAATTTAAAAAAAGTTGCAAAAACTGTTAATTATGATTCAAGTTTTAATAGAAATTTTTTTATGTGAAGCCCCCCTGTAAAACCTCCCAATCCATTTACTGAAATTACTCTATGACATGGAATTATTACTGGCAAAGGATTTTTGCCAAGAGCATTACCAACTGCTCTGAAGGCATTTGGATTATGGATCCTTTTGGCTAATTCTTTATAGGTTATTAATTGTCCGTATTTTATTTTTTCTGTCTCTTTTAATACTTTGAGTTCAAAGTCTGTTATCTTTGTTTCAAATTTATAATTTATTTTTGGAAGCTCTCTCTTTTCTAAAAAATAGAGCTCAAATTTTCTCTTTATTTCAGAATTTTCTTTTTTCTTAAAATTCTTTATTATTTTTTTTGAGAAAGAGGCTCTTATAACTTTCTCGTCACTATCATCCCACAAATAGTAAAATGTTAGTAGTGTTTCATTGATTTTGATTAAATCATAAAATATCATTACATTTTATATTTTCCCAATTCTTCCGGAGTGAGCTCCTCAAGCCACTTTTTAATATCATCAACATTATCTACTGAGAGATTTTCTATCTTTTTCAATAGGTTTTCTTCTGCAAGTATAATTGCGTTGAATCTTAATGCAAGGGCAATTGAATCGGATGGCCTTGCATCTATTATTAATTCATTGTCATTATCAACATTTCTTAAATAAATTTTTGCGTAATAAGTATTATCTTTCACTTCAGTGATTATCACCTTTGAAATCTTATATCCTATTTGAGACAAAATATTTTTAAGAAGATCGTATGTTTGAGGTCTTGGGATTTTTATCCCTTCAAGAGCTATTGCAATACCATTTGCTTCCGCAAAACCTATCCAGATTGGCAAAATCCTATCTCCTCCTTTTTCTCTTAAAACCACCACAGGCATTTTTGCTACAGGATCAATTATCAAATTCTCAACCAAAACTTCTATCTCCATTTTTTTCTCCTTTAGATTTTTAATATAAGTCGTTTTCCTCAAAAGTCAAGAGGTATTAACCTTTATTTTGTTTCTTAAAATACTCCCTTTCTTCCACAAGCTCGTTTATAAGGTCTCTAACTTTCCATTCCAATGATGTTTTAGTGGTTGTTGCAAGTATTATATTTTTGTAATCAGGGAAAATTTTTTTAAGTATCTTTATAAGTGTTTCCAACTCTTCTCCAGAAAAACCGTGAAAAATTATTGTCCTTTCATCTTTTCTCTTATTTTCCATTTTATTTACCCGCAACCTTTTCAATGTAAAGTGAGATAAAAAAGATAAAAGTCAAAATAAAGATAATGATAGATAAGAACGGATTTTTCAAAAGCTCTTCAGGCTCTTCCAGTTCACCTCTTTTTTTATTGATTGTATAAATCATCCAGATAAGGAAAACCGCAAGTGGGAAAGAGAATACTACAAAAGTTATTATTTTAAATTGAATACCAAAGAGCAATATGAGTGCAAAGGACAAAAATCCAGTAAAAACCATGAAGTAAAAAAGAACTTTCTCAGAAACATTTTTAAGAGATGGTCTGTAAGCTTGAGAGCTTTTCTCTCCCAAAAATCTTTTCTCAGCTATTCTCTTTCCTATCATTAAAAACATTCCGAAAAACCACCACCATATTAAAAGAATATACGGTGGAAACTCAGCTCTTGCAAATGCATACCAACCAATTAGAAATCTTATGGGATTATTTATTGATTCTGAAACAAAGTCTAAAATGGGAATATCCTTTAATCTTATAGGAGGAATATTATAGAAAAACCCTGCGATTAAAAGGATAATAAGATAAATAGTGTAATTTTTTCCAAAATATAGGTATGCGAAAATAATTGAAGATAATGACAATATAAAGAATAAGATTAAAAGTATGTTTTTACTAACTTTGCCAGCGGCAAGTGGTCTTGTCCTTTTAATCGGATGATGCTGATCAAATGGGGCATCAGCTATTTCATTTATGATATAGTTTGCTGTTGAAATCCCCCATGTGAAAAGAAAAGCAAGTATGATTTTTACAAAAAAGTTAATGGAGAAAACTATTTTTTGAGGATAAAGCAGGAAAAATGAAAAAGTTCCTATGTAAATAGCAAAGCTTCTTGGCCATCTTTCAAGCCTTAAAGCCTTTAAATAATTAATTATCTTTTTTTCTTGCATAAACTTCCACCGAATCAAATAAAAAGAGTTTTATTTTAATTTTCTCGCTTACTCTTTTTAAGAGTTTTATTTTATCACATATTTTCCTTCCTATGTTAAATCTTGAAATTAAATAGTAAAGAGAAAATTTCCAGTGATATGGTTTAATGCTTATAATTCCAAACCCCTCTTTATTTAAAGCAAATCTAATTGATTTTTTATTGAAGAAGTTTACATGAGGAGGCCTAAAATGCCACCAGCGGCTTCCCGTAATTTTTCTAATAAAACTGTCTATATCAGGGGTAACGAGGACCAAAAGCCCATTATTATTTAAAAGAGAATTTGCTTTTTTCAGAATTTCAAGAGGATTTTCAACGTGCTCTATAAGATCAAGCATTGTTATAATGTCATATTTTTTGTTTGCTTTAAAGTTTTCAAAGGTTGTATTATGTATTTTAAAACCGTATTTTTCTTCTGTTTTTTTAGCTGCCCATGATGATGGTTCAATTCCCTCAACTTCAAATCCACTTTCATTTGCAAGTTTCATAAATATACCGGTTGCTGCTCCTATATCCAAAAGTGTACCCGAATTCTTTATTCTTTTTATTCTTTTCAAAATCCTTTTAAAATTATTCGATCTTCCTTCTTCTTCAGAATCATAATCCGGATCTTCAATTGATGAATATATTTTTTCAAGTAATTCTTTAGTTGGTGTTGGGTTTGAATATACAAAACCACAGATTTTACACTTGAAAAAAGTCCAGTGCTTTCCGTATTGAGAATCTGTTATCTTAAAATCTTTTGTATCAAAATCATTTATATTTGAATCATATAATTTTTTTCTCTCTGAAGAACCGCACAATGGACACTTAATTACCTCTTTCATT
>Ga0190334_1000329_pt1 | contig 24770 bp, 26 predicted proteins | sample 48720478_MG_FD_161270 | JGI IMG/M metagenome (GOLD analysis project Ga0190334, IMG submission 161270) | Hydrothermal vent sediment bacterial communities from Southern Trench, Guaymas Basin, Mexico - 4872-04-7-8_MG | ecosystem: Environmental > Aquatic > Marine > Hydrothermal vents > Sediment ... | reverse complement strand
CTTCTATTCAACACTCTCGCAACCTGCCGCTTAGTTTGCCGTTAGCTCGGCTCCAGCCAGCGTTCCATCTCCTCGAGTGTATCCCTCAGGCGCGAGTGCGCCCCCGAGATTTCCTTCCGAAGCTTTCGTTCATCGCTCCAATCCGTGTTGTAGACCAGATTGAGCAGATGAATGGCCGTGGACCAAAGCACAAGCTGGCGCTCATGGGCCGGCCTCTCGAAAACGCAGTCCAGAGGAACTCGCAGATCCATGCAGTCCGTGGCTTCTGTGAAGATCATTGAACCCTCCCGCTATGTACCTCTGCAGGGTTCGTGCCAGATCCCTGTGCCAGCCAACTTCGTATTGAGAGGGCATCCGCATATTGGGGTCTGGTGTTATTCCGCAAGCCGCAGGGAGTGAACCGCTTGAAGAGGTGGGGGCGGCGGAAAATACGGCGTCGGGCACAAAGCAGCGCGGCGTAGTTTGCATTGAGCCATCGCTGAATTTGCTATAATTTGGGCGTTTCTTCAAACTCGGTTGCAGGCTGTCTGCTGGAACCCCGGACGGGCCAAAGATGCTCCCTCGGGCGGAGCTGGGCGGGGAAAGGTTGTCCGTTGCAGGAGGTTTCGCCGCCCACGGAGGGGAATAAAGATGCCGCCCGTTACAGTTCACTATGCCTGGGGAGTCGTCGAAGATATCGTCGGGGTGCTCTGCAAGGCCTCGAAAGATCTTGGATACGCGCTTTGGTCGCTCAGGGGCAACCCCTGCGCGATGCCGACCCTTCGCACGATGGCCATGCGGATCTGCGTGATCGACACGGAGGCGATCCACCCCCACAATATCCCGGAAGAGAGCATCCTGGGTACCGTGCATGTTGTGCGCGTGGCCCATAGACCTTCCAAGTGCCGCGTTTCCTTCCACCTGGAGGATCTCTCCGGTGAACCGCTTCCCTCGGCAGACGAACGGGCTTTTCGGCTGTTCTGCGAGAGATTTGAGCGCTTCCTGGCCATGAAGGGCTTGCATATACCCGCCGATCGCGGGTTCCAGGAGACGGCGCCAATCCGTATGCCACCAATCCGCCGGAGCGATACCGGCCCGCTGCCGGCCTGATCCTTTCACATACGGTTGCAGAAAGACGTTTCTCCTCTGGGGTTCTCCATCTCATGAGGGGATGCATCGCCCCCTCGGATGTTCTCTCGAGCGCCGGCAGTTTGCGGTTCTATCGGCCGGGGAGGGCGATCGCTTTCCCTGGGCGGCCCAGGCGTGATCGCGGCGCCTGGCTTGGAAGGCGAATGGACACTCCCAGATGTTGAAATTCGCCATCCTGCTGCGAGAAGGACTCGAGTATCGCTGCATGAAGGCGACAGCAGAGAGCCCTTGCAGCTGCAGCCTTCCTTTCGATCCACCTCGGCCAACGCGCTGGCTGAAGCCGCCGCGGGGAAGGGGGCATGCTCGCTGGAACGGCCACCGCCCATGGCAGCAGGAGACGTGGTAGGATGGGATGAAGGCCCCCACGGGCAAGCCAAGGTGGATCGTCAGACGATGAGGCCTGGATTTCCGCAGCGGAGGTCACGATAGGGCTGCCCATCCAGGCGCAGGGATGCACTTGCCGCCGTTGTGTTCAAGGCCCTGATGAGCCTCCCAGAATGACGGGCAGTCACGCGAGCGAGGAGGCACAAAGAACTATGAACGCTCTCCTGATCTACCCCGAGATCCCCAATACTTTCTGGAGCTTCAAATACGCCCTCCAATTCATCCGCAAGAAGGCTGTCTCGCCGCCTCTGGGGCTCCTGACCGTCGCAGCCATGCTGCCGCCCGAATGGCCCAAGTGCCTGGTCGACATGAATGTCGAGAAGCTAGCCGACGAGCATCTGCGATGGGCGGATACGGCCTTCATCAGTGCCATGACCGTTCAGAGGGAGTCGGCCCACGGGGTCATCGCACGCTGCAAGGCGGCCGGCCTGCGCGTGGTTGCAGGAGGGCCTCTATTCACCGTGGAGCCTGACGCGTTCGATGAAGTCGATCATCTTGTGCTCAATGAGGCCGAGGCCACCCTGCCGCCTTTCCTGGAAGATCTGGCCCGCGGGCGCGCCAAACGCATCTATCGAAGTTCCGGGTTCCCCGATCTGGAAGGCACGCCCATTCCCCTCTGGGAGCTTCTCGATCTGGACCGCTACGCGACGATGAATGTGCAGTTCTCCCGGGGCTGTCCCTATGACTGCGATTTCTGCAACGTCACGGCGCTGCTTGGACACCGCCCGCGCACCAAGACCGCGGCGCAGGTGATCCTGGAGTTGGACAGCCTCTACGCCTTGGGCTGGCGGGGCGGGGTCTTCTTCGTCGACGACAACTTCATCGGCCATAAACGGCGTCTGAAGACCGAGCTGCTGCCCGCGCTCATCGAGTGGAAGAGAGACAAGCGGGGGTTCCCCTTCAGCACCGAGATCTCCATCAATCTCGCCGACGATCCCGAACTGATCCAAATGATGGTGGAGGCAGGTTTCAGCTCGGTGTTTATCGGGATCGAAACTCCCTCGGAGGACAGTCTGGCGGAGTGCAGCAAGAAGCAGAATTTGAATCGGGACCTGGTGGAGGATGTGAAGCGCATCCAGAGAGCGGGGCTGCAGGTGCAGGGAGGCTTCATCGTGGGCTTCGATCACGACACGCCCTCCATCTTTCAGCGCCAGTTCGAATTCATCCAGCGGAGCAACATCGTCACGGCCATGGTCGGGCTGCTGCAGGCGCCGCCCGGCACGCGTCTCTACGAACGCCTGAGGAAGGCCGGGCGGTTGGTTTCGCGGATGTCCGGAGATAATGTGGACGGGACCACGAATATCATCCCTCGGATGGATATCGATACCCTGCGCCGGGGATACAAGCAGCTCCTGAAGCAGATCTACTCGCCCAAGGTCTATTACCGGCGAGTGATGGCCTTCCTGGCGGAATATCAGCCCCCGAAGATGCGGGTGCCGCTTGACGCCCATTTGATCTTGGAACATCTGCTGGCATTTCTGCGCTCCATCTATCGACTGGGCATCCTGGGCGCGGAGCGCGTGTATTATTGGAAGCTGCTTCTCTGGACGCTGTTTCGGCGGCCGCGGTTGCTTCCAACAGCGATCACCCTGGCCATATACGGCTACCACTTTCGCAAGACCTGTGAAATGCGAGTCTCATAGTTAGAAGGATCGCGAGGATTCGAGAAGTAAGGAGGGAACATGGCCGAACGATACGAGCTCAAGAAGTCCGGCGATGATCAGTACATCTTCAATCTGGTGGCTGCCAACAACCAGATCATTCTCACCAGCGAGCGCTACCGGAGCAAGTCCGCTGCCCAGGCGGGGATCGAATCCTGTCGGGCCAACGCGCCGCTCGATGAACGATATGACCGGCGCACCGCTGCGAATGGGCAGCCCTACTTCGTGCTGCGGGCCGCCAATAACGAGATCATCGGCCGCAGTGAGACCTATTCCTCCACCCAGGCCATGGAGAACGGCATCGCGGCCTGCAAGCGGGTGGGTCCCGCTGCGCCGGTCTCGGATCTGACCTGACCGCGGGCTGGGCCCGGCCGGCCAGGGTGATCGTCAGCGGATGAGAGGGAGCCCGTGCCCATCGGCACGGGCTCCTCAACGCCTGCAGGTCTCTTTCCACGGATGCGCTGCCTGCGGCCTTCCTCAGGGGATGTTCTTGCGGGCTTGCCCGCGCTTCTGCTGTCGGGCGAGTTCGCTCGCGTAGCGGACCCCCAGCGTGGAGGCGTGCTCCCGGGCCCAGTCTGTGAGTCGGGTCCGGCCAGTGATCTTCGCGATGGCGTGGGCGCGTGTGCGAAGCACCCCCATCCAGTTTCTCAGAAGATGCAGGCCTTCCCTGGGTTCGGAATGGAATCGTCACCCGCTTTCAATCCGTGTTGCCGCGCGGAATCAAGCTTTCGATCTGGAAAATGTCGGACCTTAGTTGTCCCAAGATAGGCGAGCGCCTGATGGCATTTCAGGATGCGCTCAATCCTTTCTTCTGGTCCGGCAGACCCGTGCTTCGGATTTGCACCAGATCCTTGGTTACCAGTACCCCCTCCAAGCCGGGTGTGCTTTCGATCAGATCCATGCCCTTCTCAACCCCCATAACCATGATGCCAGTTGCTAGGGCATCGCTGAGCGCGGTTCGCTTGCTGAAAATGGTGACCGAGGCAAGTTCTGCAGGAGAGAGGCCCCGATGCGGATCAAGAATGTGGTGATGAAGCAGATCTGCCGAAAAGTATTGGATGTAATCTCCGGAAGTTGCGATGGCACGATCGTGAATTCGGAAGGTGGCGAGCAGATTGCCTCCAGACTCGCGCGGTGATTGCAGCCCTACCTTCCATTCCGTCCCTTCATCCTTCAGTCCCTTTGCCATCAGATCCCCCCCGGCCTCCAGAAAGACATTCGGAAATCCCCATCTCCGCAGCGTGTCAACGCCCTTGTCCACGATGTAGCCCTTGGCGATCCCGTCTAAGGTGATGGCCATGCCCGACTGCGAAAAGGCGATTCGATCCGATGATATGCACAGCTTCTCGGATCCTACCAGCTCAAGCGCCCTTGCGATGGCCTGCTGGGTGGGCAGAGGTCGCGATGGTTGGTAAAGATCCATCAGGGGCTTGACGGTTACATCAAAGGCGCCCCCAGTGATGCGATAGATATCCAGGGATTGCTGCAATATATCGAACAGCTCTGTGGGGGGATTCGAGAGCTCACCGCGCTGATTGAGTTGTGTGAGAGGCGTGTTGGGATGCCTATGATCGAAGATCGTGATCAGGCGCTCCATCTCATTAAAGGTGGCCTCAATCGCAGCTCGCCCGTTAGGGGCATCCTCCGAGAGAACAGTCAGATGGATGAGCGTGCCCATCATAAGGCGAGTATCGCGGAGCGCGGTGAGAGATCCTTCAGCAGGGACTCGGTCGAGAATGCTCTTTCCCAGGAGCGCGGCCCCTGCAACGGCGGTGATTTTAATGATGTCCCGTCTGCCAAGTGAGTTCTTCATTCCAGTTCTGTTTCATTCTCCTTCTGTAATGTCGTATGTGGGAGTGGGCGGTGGAGGACCGGGGGTAGGGGTGGGAGTAGGTTTAAGCGAGATTTCCATCCCGCCTGGTTCAAACTCTGCTGCAATTGCGTAGCGTTCACGCGAGGATTGCTTCTGCAATTCTTCGCGCACATCGCTCAGCGTTTGCGTTGCCAGCAGGGCAATGCAGATGGCAACCATAGCCATGAGAAGGTAGGTCATCAAGCTTGTTTTCTTCTTTGTGTTCGCCATATTTCAAGTATCCACCCTCGCACTAATCTGATGAGACTCTCGATTGGCCTCACAGGGCATAGCGTTCTGCACCAGAAGCGATGAGATATCATCGATCCGATCAGGACGATCCCCAGGACCACAAAGCTGACGATGCTCCCCCTTAATTGGAACAGGGTCCCAAAGATCTCGTAGGAAGTCACACCGGGATTCCGCATGAGTAGGGCGATGACAATCGCCAGCCAACTCAACCCTCTTTGGACCCAATCCAGGATTCTCTGTTGATCCCGTGTGAAACGCGGCTTTGCTCCCCCGATGGCACCCATGCATTCTTGAGCAGCTCCGAAGGGGCAAAACCATTCACAATAGGGATTGCGATTGTCCGCCGCGAATACGAACAGGATTCCTCCTAGCAGAAGATACCAATAGAGGTCGGTTCGCCAATTAGGGAAATAGCCCATGAGAAACATATTGATCTTGGAGATGGTGAGGGGTCTATTGAAAATAAACCCCAAAACGATCATTCCCGTGAGCATCGTTACCCAGCGAACGTATCGCGTCTTCTTGATTTTTCGCGTGCGGCCCAGATAGCCGACGGCAAACAGCAGAATCAACGTGATCTCAGGCAGACCGAAGATGATCTCGGGCTTCGGCTCGTGGGGTACGCCGTGCCCCAGTCCTTCCCTGGCGATTTCTCGGACTGCTCGTCTCACCGCATCAGCGATGGCTTTGGAGGTGTAGGTGGCGCTGGTCACACCATCGATGTCTTTCCCCAACTCAAAGGGCTGATCATAGTTCTTTCCTAGGAGATCGCGCAGGAAAGTGCTTTCGAACACTCTCTCGAGGTAGGCTGGGGTTTCCTTATGATCGACCATTGCCACGCCGACAATTTCGCCATCCAAATCCACAGCCACCGCCATGCGCATCGGACCACCATATCCGGTTCCCTCCCCAATGCCAACATATCCGATGGCCTGTCTGGCCTTATCGGTAGCCAAGTAAATGCCAGGGGCAACTTCCTGGAAACCTGTCGCAAGCGGCAGCGCATTGTGAAGATAGGTCTCCGCCGCCGCATCCTTGATTGTGCCGCCAACGAGCCAGGCGATGATGACCGTGAGAATGGAGAAGATTGCGAGTGCCCGTTCGATGCGGCGAGTTTTCAGTCGATGAGGAAGTCTAGGCGTGCTATTTTGCATGTGCCTTTGCTTTTCACGATGTGGGATATTGAGCGCAAGGTGTGGGGGCTCTTCTCCCACGCCTTGCGCTCACCAAACGAAGAGCATCATCCTTTGATGTGGATGAACTCCTTCTTCTCGTTCCAGAAATATTTGATCAAGTCGGCGTTTACATCCTGGCCGTCCGTGCCACCATATCCAGAGGCCTCGTCGAGGCTGGCCATAATCCTATCGATTGGGCCAGAGCGGGCCCCAATCAACACACGTGTTGCATCGTGCAGCCATCCCGTGGGTTTATTGAAGGGGCAGACAGCGAGGCAATTTCCGCAGCCGACTCCGCTGGCATTCCAGAAGATATGGCATGTGCGCTGGACGACTTGCCACTTCTTCACGTACTTCATATTGTTGATCTCGGGAGCATCCCAGGAATGCGTGGGCATCTCCTCAGGGGTGGGGATACTGCCACTTGGGCAATACTTGGCGCAAAGCCCACAAACCTCGCAGAATTCCTTGACGCCGAAGAGGATGGGCGTATCTGTGAGGAGCGGCATGTCGGTGAGCACTTTTGCCAACCTCACACGCGGGCCGTACTTGGGTGTGACGAGTAGCCCCATTCGCCCCTGCTCTCCCAACCCGGCTTCAATCGCCATTGGGATGCTCAGGCCGGTATCATTGCCCATAGGAATGGCCTGATAGCCGAGACGTCGGATGTAATCCGCCAGGGTTCCGGCCACAAAGGCCATCTTGGAGTACCCTTGCCCTGCCGCAGCGCCGTTGACCTTGTTCACACCTCCCGCGCGGAAGGCATCGTAATCCATCTCAATCGTGAAAACGATCACGCGATTCAATTTTCTCGGGATGACGATCTCGGGGGTTTCATCATTCTTGACCGGAAGATCCACATCCTTGAAAACGATCGGTTTTGCCTGTTCCTTGGTACGACCAACGTGTGAGTAGAACCACTTCTCATTGGTTTCGGCAATGCCCACAGTAGATGCGCCGAAGAACAGCGTGGCCTGTTTGATGTAGGTCGTAATCTCTTCCGGCGTAAAGCCCTCGGTCTGCGGCGGGATTTCGCTTGGCTCAGTTACCCAGCCGTAGGGGTTTGCTCCGCGGTTGCGCGCCAGCCACCAGGAGGATTCTCGCAACCTATCCTCGAAGATATTCCAGCCGGGAACGCCCGCCTCACGTTTCTTGAGTGCATTCTCTGCCTGGGATCCAACGGCTTCCCGTTGTTTGATGTACTCTTCGTCCCATGTGGCGCGGCCAAACATGTGGTTGTATTCAGGAAATCGCTCGAAATGCTCCTCGTCGATCTCATAGGGGAAGGGATCATCCCTTGCGAGGCGCTTAATCAGGAAGCCACCATATTCGGCGGGGGATTCGACCAATTCGTATTTGCCCATCCGACCCACAACCCTGGCAGTTGGCAAGGCGGCTGCGGCCAGCCCGGCAAATTTAAAGAAATCTTTTCGGCTCAGTTTGTCAGACATGGTTCTTTCCGCTCCTAGCTCAAAGACTGGTCGGTTTTCTTGGCAAACACGAAGCGGCCCAGCAGCACGCCCCAGATCACGGCAATTACACCAGTGATTAGGCCCATCACTACTGCTGCCTGCGGTTCGCCTTCCGCCGCGAAGCCGTAGATGACTTCGAGGACGAAAATGGCATAGATAATGCCCAGGGCCGTTAGCGCCCATTGCCACCATGTGATTGTTCTGGCGGATTTCTTGACATAGTTGAGCAGCATCATGAAGGTCACGGCCGCCACAATGCCCACACCCAGGTGAAATAACATGCTTCGCTCCTTTCAATGTATCGGCGAGATCCATGCGTTGCAGAAAGCTCGAGAGATATAGTTCCTTTCTCTTCTTCCCTCCTTGATCCTTGGAAAAGACGGGCACATAAAAATGTCGGATCCAATCCCGGTGTCACTATCGGAATCGGTCGCGGACCAACCGCCACGGACCTCCCATCTTGGAGATCGATAGATCCATGATTGTTCCAAGGCAGAGCCCCGGATCACACCGGAGCCCCTCAATTATTTGTGAAATAGGTTACAAGCGGGGCGAGGGTTTGTCTTCGCATAAAGATGCGATATTCGGAGTCAATGCGATTGCGAGGGATGTTGGCCTGAAAATTGGGTCGGCCCAGCGGTCGTCTATGCATGAATTTGAGAAGTGATTTGCAGCCTAATCGTGGCCTACCCCTATGGGAGTGGGTTCGTCGGGCCAGATCTGTTCAATCAGGCCCAATTTATGCGCCTTGGATATCGCCAATACGCGGTTATTTGCATCCAGCTTCCTGTAGAGGCCGCGAATGTGGGTGCGAATGGTGTTTTCAGACACTGTGAGTTGGTCGGCGATCTCCTTGTAACTGAAGCCCCCGGCCAGAAGCTGCAATACCTCCTCCTCGCGAGGCGTAAGTGGGATGGCGAGTGCTGCAGATGCGCTGCGGGGCATAGGATCTTGCGATCGCGCCGAAATCAATTTGAAGGCGGCCAGCAATTGACGTAGATAAATGACTCTATCGATGGCCGCCTCATCACAATCCGAAGATCGGTTCAGCCCCGTTTCTCTTTCAAGCAATTGCGCAAGCAGATATTCCATGGGTTGGCCAAACTGAACGTAGCTGACGACAAACCTGTAGGGTCTTGATCGGTCAATTGCCTTCTTTAGCACTTGAATGCTCGTATCTTGCTCGCCCAGCGCATCGTAAGCCATGGCTTGAAGCAGCGTGCATTCAAGTTGCTCCGATCCATAGAGGATTGGGTCAAAGCTCTTTTCAATCCCATCCAGGAGAATGAGCGCTTCTTGCGGATGCCCCATCGAAAGGAGCAAGTGCGCTTTCGATATGGCCTCGAAGTTCATGCTGTATTGCCAGGGGTTGCTGGCGACCACATAGGCCGTCGTGCGATTTGAAAAGAGTTCTTGCTTGGAGGCGAGAAATTGCTCCTGATTGGCCTCGTCCAGATCCATCATATTCATTAACATCGCCGCTCGCTGCACATCACCGGCGAGGGTGAGGATGTGTATTTGATACGCACGGAAACGGACGGCCAGAAGCAAGGGCGGATTCCTCGTGCTGATCAGTGAAGCCGCCTGAAGAAGGACATCCATCCCCTCGGTCGAGCCCTTGCTTACCTGTCGCAGCAAAGCCAGCTGGTAGTAGGCCTCCAGCAAGAATTGCAGATCCATTTCCTGCATGAAAGCGTCGATGCTATCGATCAAATAGCTCTCAGCCTCATCGAACTCCCCCCATTCTCGAAGCACCTTCCCCATTTCAAGGAAAATGACGCCCGTGGGGATGAAACGTTGATCTGCTTCCCGGATATCGTTCAATGCGCGTTTGCAGGCTGCATAGGCATCTGCCAGTCTGCCCATCTGATCGTATAGCTTTACCAGCGCAGAAAGGGAGACCATGAGGCCATAATAATTTCGAATTTCCTCATGGGCGTTTAAGGCCTCCTTTAGAGCGTGAATGGCTGCATTCCAATCGCCAATTGCACGATAGGCCATGCCCTTTGCATTCCAGCACGGGCCTCGCCATAGATTGGCGCCGGGGGGCAACAACTCCAGAGCGTGGTCCGCTAATGCAATGGCCTTAAGCGGCGATCCAAAGATGCATTGATAGGCGGCCTTTTGTGCGGAAAGCATGGCCCGAATCCGGCGACGCTGTTCCTCTGTCAGGCGGGGTGCGCATTCGTCCCTGTCCACACATTGCTCCACCTCCGCGAGGGTTCTCAAGGCTTCTTCAATCCGGCCCTCATGCGACTGCATCCAGGCATGGAAGAGCCGCAGATTGGGAGAACGATGAAAAACCTCCTCCGGCAGAGCTTCGATCCATTCCAGGATTTGCAGGGTTTGCCCGACCTGCCAATAGCTCTCCATGATCTGCTCAAGAAGTTCGGCTGCCTGCCTGAAATTCCTCCCCTTTATGGCATGATCAATCGATTCGGCCCACATGCCCTGCCGCCGAAACCACTCCGCAGCTCTAAGGTGCAGCGCCTCAGGTTCACCATCAGCTTGCAGCTCGGAATAGCGTCGCGCCACCAATTCCCGGAAAAGATGATGATATCGGAACCAGATCCCTTTTTCGTCCAGGGGGACGACGAATAGCTTGATCCCAATGATTTCGTCCAGCATTTGATGCGCGCTGCTTGTGTCCAAGACATGATTCAGCAAAGGCACTGAGAAGCTTTCTAGCAATGAACTTCTGGCCAGAAATGATTTGACTCGAGGCGACAGTGTGGAGAACACTTCCTCGATTAGGTATTGCTGGATGTCTTGTCCGGCGGCTGCCAGGGATTGGAAAAATGCTCCCCTATCCTGCTGGCCTTCAAGCCTTATCCCAATCATTTGCAGGGCCGTTACCCAGCCCTCGGTACGCTCATCGATAAGCCGCAACTCATCTCGGGAAAGGGGGGTATGGAAGCAGTCCTGAAAGAAGGTTAAGATCTCTTGTTCATTAAAGCGAAGGTCTTTTTCCTCGATGATGAGTGGATTGAGGTGCACCTTTAAATGAACGTCGTGCAGTCTAGAAGTGTTGCGGCCCGATAGAATCAAGCGCATCTTCGGGGGCAGGTCATGGAGAAGCTCATGAAGCCCTTCGATGAGCTCGCTATTCTTAATTGCATGAATATCATCCAAGACAAGAACGCATTCCGGATTCTCCTCCATGAGTTCATAGGTCAGGGCCTGGAGCAATTCTCGAGCGGAAGGTTGGCGTTGAAGCTCGAGGGCAGACTGGATCTTGGAACCGGCATTGATTCCCAGAGTTTGAAGCGCGGCCATCAAATAGGAGATGAAGCGTGCCGGATCGTTATCCCGCGATTCCAGAGAAAGCCAGGCTGTTGGAAGATGGGTTCTATGAGCCCAATCTGAGAGTAACGATGTCTTGCCATACCCTGCTGAGGCTGAGACTATAACCAATTGCCGCCCAGCGCTGAAGGCATGGTCAATTTGATCGATCAGCCTCGACCTTGTAACTCGCTGATCCCTCTGCGCCGGGATGATCAGCTTTGTCTTGGAGATCGATACTTCCCGCATTCTGGGCATCAGTCCTCACTGGACCCCATAGGCATGTTGGATCTTCTTCTGCATCGAATACGCGGCTTCTTGCTAGCGCCCTTGCAAGATCAAGGTTTATCTGCCTGGCGCGGATTTTCTTCTGTAGATTGGATGAGCCAGGCGATATTCCTTCGCGAGCATTCGTTCCGAATCTGGGACATTGCCAAGATCCACCAGATGATTGTACACCACTGTTTGAGTCTCTTGATCCGTTGGCGTAAGGAGGCTGACAAGGTGCAGTTGCGGATGCGGCGGGGAAGGCAGACGCCATCGGCGGAGCAGGCGATAAGCAGGCCGTCATCTCCCGGCGCGGGAGTCTATCGGGAATTTCCGTACCCAGAGAGGCGGGAAAACAAGCGGGGAGGGGGGATTCCCTTCGAGAAGCTGATCGGCCCGGCATGCCCTTGTCCTGGAGGAAGGCAGCTCCGGAATCCTCCTTCTTTCGCCCTCTCGTTGGTGAATGGGACCATGCCGGCCGGGATGGACGTCGCCGCCGTGAGAACGGCCCATCCCCGGGCCTGCCCCCTCTGGTATACTGGGCGGGCGCCGCTCCGCATCGCCTGCGCGCGCTGTCTGCCCAGTTCACCCGTTTCGACTCGAGGACCCTCGCATGCGTTCCCTCTTGCGCCTGGCTCCCTTCCTGCGTCCCTACTGGCCTCGCCTTGCATTGGCCAGCCTGACCCTGCTGGCGCTGACGGCCGCAGATTTGATCTTCCCCGCCATCCTGCGCCAGGTCATCGACCAGGGCCTGGCCGTCGGTCTCCCCAGGGTGCTGGCGATCGCCGCGCTGCTCATCGCTGGGCTGGGCCTGCTCCGTGCCCTGCTGGGCTACCTGCAGCGTTATAACACTCAATGGGTTGCCCACCGGGTCTCCTACGACCTGCGCAACCGCCTCTACGCCCACGTACAGCGCCTGCCCTTCGCCTACCATGACCGCACCCAAAGCGGCCAGCTCATCAGCCGCATCATCGAGGACGTGCGCTCGATCGAGCGCTTCACCGGGGAGGGCATGGCCGAGTTGACGAGAGTGCTGCTCTTGTTGCTCGGTATCGTGACCCTGCTTGTGGTGGACAACGCCCGGCTGGCGCTCATCACGCTGGCGCCCCTGGTGCCCTTGATGCTCATGACCACTCGTTTCGGCCGGCGCGTGAGCGGGCTGTTCCTGCGCGTGGATCAGGCCCTGGGCAATCTCTCGGCGCGGCTGCAGGAGAATGTGAGCGGCGTGCAGGTTGTGCGCGCCTTCGCCCGCGAACCGCATGAGATTAAGCGCTTCGACGCCCTCAACCGCGCCCTCTACAGCGCCCGCCTGACAGTCATCGGCGAATGGGCCAAGATCATGCCCAGCACCTTCGTGCTGCACATCTTGAGCACCATCCTGCTGCTCTGGTTTGGCGGCTTGCAAGTGCTCGCCGGCAAGATGACCCTGGGCGAACTGGTGGCCTTCAACAGTTACCTGGTCTTGCTGGCGGACCCCCTGCAGATCATGGCCTGGCTGGTCAATGCCGCCGGAGAGGCCTCTGCCGGCGTGCAGCGAAGCATGGAGATCCTGAGCGAGCCGCTGGCCATCCAGAGCCCGCCGGATGCCGTGGTGCTGCCCCCACTAGAAGGCCGGGTGAGCTTCCGCGGCGTCTCCTTCCATTATCAGAGTAGCACTCGAGCTGCACTGGAGGAGGTAGACCTGGAGGTGGAGCCCAACCAGGTGGTGGCCCTGGTAGGCCCCACCGGATCGGGCAAGACCACGCTGGTCCAATTGATCCCCCGCTTCTACGACGTCAGCGCCGGGGCAGTGCTGGTGGACGGCCTCGACGTGCGCCGGGTGGAGCTTCACTCGCTGCGCACGCAGATCGGCATCGTGCTGCAGACTTCCTTGCTCTTCTCCGCCACGCTGCGCGAGAACATCGCTTATGGGCGGCCGGAGGCCACGCTCGATGAAGTGGTGGCTGCGGCGCGGGCTGCACAGGCGCACGAATTCATCGAAGCGCTGCCGGAGGGCTACGACACCGTGGTCGGCGAGCGCGGCGTCACCCTCTCCGGGGGCCAGCGCCAGCGCGTGGCCATCGCCCGCGCCCTGCTTCTGAACCCGCGCATCCTGATCCTGGACGACTCCACCTCGAGCGTGGATACCGAAACCGAGGCCAGGATCCAGCTGGCGCTGGCGCACTTGATGCGCGGGCGAACCACCTTCGTCATCGCCCAGCGAGTCTCCACCGTACGGAAGGCGGACCTGATCGTCGTCATGGATCAGGGCCGCATTGTGCAGCGTGGCACCCACGCCGACCTGCTCGCGCAACCCGGCCTCTACCGCCAGGTCTACGACCTGCAGTTCCGCGACCAGGAGCGCTTCCAACAGGAGGTGGAGGCTGCGGAGCGCGCCCTGGGGGAAGGTGCGCTCCCTGGAGGTGAAACGCCATGACGGTCGTCCCGCCTCAGTCGGACGAGCTGCCCGCCAAGGGCTACGACCCCCAGGTGGCGCGCACGCTTGTGGGCCTGATGCGGCCCTATCTACGCTCCTTCCTGCTGGCGCTGGCGCTGATGCTCACGGGCTCGGCGGCCTCCGTCGCGGGGCCGTACCTGGTCAAAGTGGCCCTCGACGAGGGGCTGGCCGCCCGCTCGTTGCCGGCCCTGCGCCAAGCCGTGCTGTTCTACCTGCTGGCAGCGCTTACGATGTGGGTAGTCACGTATCTGCGCGTCACGCTCATGGCGCGTGTGGGTCAATCGATCATCTACGACCTGCGCAAGCGCCTTTTCGATCACCTGCAGGCCCTGTCGCTGAACTTCTTCAGTCATTACTCCGTGGGGCGGGTCATCACGCGCGTCATCAACGACGTGGGCGTGCTGCGCGAATTCATCACCTGGGCCGTGCTGGCAGTGGCGCGCGATCTCTTCGTGCTGGCCGGCATCGTGGCCGCCATGCTGAGCATGAACGCCCGCCTCTCGCTCTTCACCTTCACCGTGCTGCCGCTCATGGCCGTGGCCACCGAGGCCTTCCGCCGCCGGGCGCAGGCCAACTACCGCCAGGTGCGGGCGGCCATCGCCTGGGTGAACTCAGTTCTGGCCGAGACCATCAACGGCGTGCGCGTGGTGCAAGCCTTCGCTCGAGAACCCCTCAACGACCGGCGATTCCGGGAGGAAGTCAACCGCCATAACCTGGAGCGTAACCTGGCGGCAGCCCGGCTGTCGGCGCTGTTCTTCCCCAGCATCGACCTACTGGGCACCCTCGCCATGGCTCTGGTGGTCTGGCTGGGCGGCACGGCGGTATTGGGCGAGCGGATCACCGCCGGTGTGCTGGTGGCCTTTATCCTGTACATCGACCGCTTCTTTCGCCCCATCCGCGACCTGAGCCGGCGCTACGATTCCTTTCAGTCCACCATGGCCGCCGGTGAACGCATTCTGAGCCTGCTGGCAGCCGAGCAGGAGGTGCAGGATCCCCCCGACGCGGTGGAGTTGCCGCCCATCCGGGGCGAGGTGCGCTTCGAAGGGGTGAGCTACCACTACCCGGACGATGAGCGTCCCGTGCTGGAGGATATCGACCTGCATGTGCAGCCGGGTGAGACGGTGGCCCTGGTGGGCCGCACGGGGGCGGGCAAGTCCACGCTGGTCAAGCTGCTGGCGCGCTTCCACGACCCGACGCGAGGCCGTGTGCTGGTGGACGGCCACGATCTGCGTACGGTCACGCAGGCCAGCCTGCGGCGGCAGATAGGCGTGGTGTTGCAGGATCCCTTTCTCTTCTCCGGCAGCGTGCGTGAGAACATCGCCTTCGGACGACTGGATGCCAGTGACGAGGATATCGAGGCGGCGGCTCGCGCCGTGGGCGCCCATGAGTTCATCCTGCAACTGCCCCAAGGGTACGAGACGCCCGTCGAGGAGGGTGGCCTGATTCTATCCGTCGGTCAGCGCCAGTTGATCTCCTTCGCCCGTGCTCTGCTGGCCGATCCGCGCATCCTGATCCTGGACGAGGCCACCTCGAGCGTGGATGTGCAGACGGAGCAGATCATTCAGAGAGCGCTGGAGCGCCTGCTGCGAGGGCGCACCGCCTTCATCATCGCGCACCGCCTTTCGACGGTGGTGCACGCCGACCGCATTGTCGTGCTGGAGGGGGGACGCATCGTCGAGCAGGGCCGTCACGAGGAATTGCTGGCTCTGGGTGGCATCTACTACCGGCTGCATCGGGCCGGGTTTCAGGAGCAGGCTTAGGGCTCGCGGCCCTCAGGACGGTTGGCGCGGGGTGAATGCTCTCCTCGTGGTCGAGTGGGGGCACGTTCTATGCAGCATTTGGGGGACCTTCTCATCCGTTCTCCTGGGCACTCTTGCGCCCGGTGCTGACAGTGCTGCTGCTTCGATGGGGGTGAGTCACACTGCAAGCATCGAGACGGGGTGCAGACGACTAATCTTCCCGATCGGCCGTTCGCCGCCAAAGGCAATAGAAGGCGCTGGCAAATGAAGGGGCGATATGCTCTCTTCCTATATTGACAAGAGAAGAAATCTCGCGTTCCAAGGATTCCCCGATCAGTCGAATTCGATGAGTTCCTCTTCCGCCTGGCTGGCCATTTTTCGGAGCATCCTTGGCAAGCATTGTAATTTAACTATGTAGCCAGATATATGCTAGGATATGTGTGAACCCAGCCATGGAGTTGAAGCGATGAACAGGATCATCGGCGTCACGGAATTGCAGCGACGTTTCAAGAATGTGCTCGACGAGGTGGTGGAGAGGCGGGTCCCATACGTGCTGACTCGAGGCAGCCGTCCGGAAGCTGCGCTTGTGCCGTATGAGGAGTTCCTTCGATATCAGGAGTTCCAGGAGCGGGAGATCCTGGAACGCTTCGACCGCCTGGCGGAACGCATGGAAGAGCAAAACAAACAGTATTCCGAAGAGGAAGTCGAAGCCGATATCCTGGCTGCTCGGCAGGAGGCGCGGCGCAATTGATCAGGGCCGTCATCGACACCAATATCATCATCCGGGCCGTGATCAAGCCGCAGGGCACCGTGGGCCCAGTCCTGAGATTGCTTCGAAATGGGGACTATATCCTTCTGTATAGCGACCCTCTGCTGACAGAGCTCGCGGATGTCTTGAATCGCCCCCGAATCCGGGACAAATATGGGCCCAGCACGGAAGACATTGAAACCGTGCTGGCGCTGATCCTCTTGCGAGGCGAGGCCGTCACGATCATCCGGCGGATCGAGGTTTGCCGGGACCCGAAGGACAACATGATCCTCGAGGCAGCCGTGGCTGGCGGTGCCGATTGGATTGTGAGCAGGGACGATGATTTGCTCACGATAAGGGAGTTCGAGGGAATCCCCGTCGTTGTGCCCGCGGAGTTTCTCCGTAGGCTTGAGGAGGACTCATAGGAGCACGCCCGATCGACCGGGCACCACGGCACAAGCGATTCGAATGGGCAGATGATACTCACGCTGCCGCAGGGGAGCTGCTGCTTGCGCGCCGACCATGCCCATCCGAGCACAGGCGATAACGTGCAATTCTGGAGCGACGTGGTCGATCACTGCCCCGTGCCCGGCTGCCTGGAGGTGGTAGTGGAGGTGCCCGGTGGGGCCGGGCAGGTGAACGCCATGATCGATTATGCCTATGATCCGCTTCGCGCAGCATCCTGTGGTGAAGTGGAGGGGGCTGTCGTCTGGCTGCCGCCGATTACTCGGCGGGCGAATTCTTCCATTGCATCTATGATGCTGTGGGAGGGAGACCGCCGCTCAGGACGATGGTCTGCGGCGGAATCAAAAGCGCGCCCGGGGCTCTGCTCACTGCAGTGCTAGGCGCGTCCAAATCTTTCCAAAAGAGGCGAAGGTGGGAATCGCCTGTCCTGGCTTGGTCAGGTATACGCCCTGCAGGTAGCTCTCCTGCAGCGCCAGGACCAGGATCTTATCACTGCGCTGACAGCGTTCGAAAAGCTCTGTGGAGCCGAAGGTTGTGGCCAGGGAAGCGACTTTGTCTATCCCGCGGGATCCGCAGAGTGAGCCGCCCGACCGGAGCGATAAGTCCACACTCGCGGTATCCATTGCGACAATATCGACGAGCTTCGCTGCGCTCGTAGGGCTTGGCGCCAAGGAAATCGTCGAATTCGACTTCCAGAAGTTCCTGCAGCAGTCACTCCAAAAGCCCTCGCAGCCAGTCTTGATCTTGCTTTCCCTCCAGGATCTCCCGAAGACGTTGCCGCAGTTGATCAGTCAGAATCTCAAGAGCTTGAGACATCAGGACCTCCTTCCGATGAGTTTCCATGACCTGTATCATGAAGGAGTTCTCTGGTGTCTCAATTTACACCAGGCTCTTCTTGATACACAAAATGCGCACTATCCACCGGGACAGGCCACCCGTGAAGAGGCTACCGTCTCTGAGCAATCGAAGATCCCCGGGACTGCTGGGGCAGGCTGACCCCAAGGGCTTTGGCGACGCCGCGGGCGTGGTTGATGAGGAGGGTGCGGGAGGGGACGATGGCATCCCGCGAGCGCAGCACAGCCAGCTCAGCCTGGGCCTGGGGCGAGCGGTGATGGATGGGGGAGAGCAGGGCAGGGTCGAGGTGGGCCAGGCGGGCGAGGGTCTCCGCGTCGGCGCGATCGCGCTTGCGGGGGTTGTGGTAAATGCCTCGGGGCTTGCGAGCATTGGCGACCAAGACATAGTGGCCCAGCGCGAGTGCGCTCCAACCTTCACGGCTACTCTACAGGGCTGGAGGGTGGAGAACTTGTGCTGGAAAGAAGCCCTGGTGGTGGGCAGGCGAGATTATTCCACCGATTTACCGTTCTGGTCGAGGATTGCGGCGTAGGAGTGCTCATCTCCCAGGCCAATCCGATGAAGAATGTGCTATTGTTAATATGGCTGGTTCCTCCTTTTGCACCTTTGAGTGCATCTGATTTGTGCTCATCCTATACGGATGAAATACGCCATGCGAGGGGCCAGCCTTGGCATCCCAATCTCGATGGAGGCGACCGCACCCTCCGGGTATGCTGCGCGAGGGATGCGGCGCGATTTGTTTTCAAGGTTGTTTGACTGGATTGCTGGGATTGCCGGCTATGGACCGAGCCCCGGCGCCTCAACTTGAAACCGTTATCCGACACGACCACCCGACGGAGGCTTGAGTGATGTACAAGCGCATTTTGTTACCCCTGGACGGTTCACCTCTGGCAGAACAGGCGCTGCCGCATGCCATTGCTATAGCCGAGCGCTTTCAGTCAGAGCTGGTCCTTTTGCGAGTTCTCATCCCGTTGCCAAAGCCCCCGACGAAAACAGTAGCGGCCATACAGAGGGCAGCGGAGGAGGCGGCGATTCTTGCCCGAGAGTATCTGGACCGCGTCGCAGCCGGCGTGCGAGAGCGTGGCATCACTGTGCAGATGGTTACCATCGGGGGACGCCCACACTGGCAGATCATCCAGTATGCGGAGACTAATCAGGTGGACCTGATTGTGATGTGCACACGCGGGCAATCGGGACTGAGCCGCTGGCTGATGGGGAGCGTCTCTGATCGCGTGGTGCGCGGCGCCGATGTGCCGGTGTTGATGGTGCACGCCCAGAAAAGAGAGACGTAAAAGAGCCCGTGTAATGTCTCAACCTGACCCTGATCCAGCGTCCGGGCCGATCAGATAGGGTGCGGCTCCTGGGCAAAGGGTCGAGGGGCGAGGTTTGTCAGTGAGATGGGTGGTCCGCTGCATTTGGAAGGAGATCCCGAAACCAATGCGGTTCCTTGTCAGAGTGTCAATCTTTGTCTTGGTCTTATCCATATCGGGAAATCCCAGAGAATTAGAAATGATGCGTAACTCGGCAGGGCGAACGAGCAGCCTGTAGGACCAATAGGTGCCGATGCAAACCAGTGTCCTGACCTATAGGAGGCAGTAAGTGAAACGATGCGCATTGTATGGTCTAGCCGTTGTAGGAATCGTGAGTCTCGTTGGGGGCATTTGGTGGCTGCTTGCCCAGCCCACCGAGGGGGGATATGGCCCCTCATTTTTCATCTCCGCCAGCATCTTCCTTCTCGTCTTTGCCGCCATCAGTTTGCGCTGGATGCACGAAACGGCGGCGGCGCTGCTGGGCGCGGCGGCTGTTTGGCTGGTTCACTACATCGGCGGCACCCTGTTCCCCGATCTGCACATCATTGACTTTGAAGAGTCTATGGCCTTTGTGGACTGGAACGTCATCTGGCTGATCATGGGCATGATGATCTTTATGGCCATGTTCAGCGAGACCGGCGCCATTAACTGGGTTGCTTTCCGCACTTTTCGTCTGGCGAAAGGCAATGCCTGGCTGTTGCTGATAAGCCTCGGCATACTCACCGGTGTGCTTTCGGCCTTTCTCAATGACGTGACGGCCATCCTGCTCCTGGTGCCGCTGTCCATCGAGATCGCCCAGACGGTAGGCGTCCATCCCTTTGCTTTTGTGATCCCCGAAGTTCTGGCCTCCAACATCGGCGGAGCAGCGACCATCATCGGCGACCCGCCCAGCACGATTGTCGGGTCGCACCTGCGGCTAAGCTTTATGCAGTATCTCGTCAACATGGCACCTATTGCCATCCTGTGTATGATCCCTCTCTTGATCATAATTAGCCTTCTCTATCGGCGCGAGCTTGCCGGTGGCAAGAAGCAGTTCTCGCCGGCGCTGATGACCCGGCTGGAAGCCGATGCTCTCATTACCGACATCCCTCTGCTGCGCAAAGCCGGGCTGGTGGGACTTCTGATGATGATCCTGTTTTTTGCCGGAGATTTGTTCGGGGGTATTCCGCCCAGCGTCATTGCCCTGAGCGGTGCGGCGATCCTGGTCGCCTGGGTGCGACCCGACATGCACCGTATGTTGCGCGAGGTGGATTGGACAACGTTGATTTTCTTTATTAGTATCTTCGTCATCGTGGGCGGACTCGAGGCAACCGGGGTCATTGCCTGGATAGCCGGAATCATCGGTGACCTAGCTGGGGATATGCTGAAAACGGCAACTATTTTGATGGTCTGGGTACCAGGCGTGGTTTCGGGCATCGTGGCCAACATCCCCTTCACCGTTGCATCTCTGCCTATTGCTGACTTTTTAACCGCTACGATACCCGGCGCTGAGAATATGGTCTTGTACTGGGCTCTCATCTTGGGCGCCGACCTGGGAGGCAACGCCACGATCTTGGGCTCCGCACCCAACATTGTCGCAGTCGGCTTGTTGGGCCAGGCCGGCTACCGTCTCAGCTTTGGACGTTTTGTGCGTGATGGTGTGCCGGTAACAATAGCCACCCTCTTGCTGGCAACTGCGTGGCTGCTGGTCCGGTATTAGGGAGGAACAGCATGGGAATGATCTTATGCGCCACCCGCGGGGGCGAGGCCAGCTACCCCACTCAAGATGCCGCCATCTCTCTGGCAAAGGAGCAAGGGGACGAACTGATTTTCCTCTACGTGGCCGACATAAGCTTTCTAAACCAGACGGCTGCGCCCTTGGTGGTGGATGTGGAATCGAGGCTGGAGAAGTTGGGCCGATTCCAGTTGGTGATGGCCCAGGAGCGGGCTGCAGCACAGGGCATCATGGCCCAAACCATCGTGCGCAAGGGACAGTTGCGAGCAGAACTGATTGCGGTGGCGAAAGAGATCGGCGCGACCCTAATTGTGATGGGCCGCTCTCTGGGACCGGATGCCGCTTTCGAGGATGCCGCGCTCCAGGCCTTTGCCGCCGACTTGCAGGCCGAAACGGGCGTCGAGGTCCGCATTCTGGAAAAGAGTGCTTGACTCTTCGAGTCTGATGCACGAATCAGGTAACTTGGAAGTCGTTTGCTGGTCAATGGGATAGAGAATTGGGACGCGATGTCATGCGGGAACGCGATTGTTGGGAAAAAGCAAGAAGGCTGATAGACAAGAGCTTGCTCCAGGCTGCGCTATCGCGCCGCAAGTCGGGGTCTCCAAGCGCATCGTATTTGGCTTAATAGCGAAGACGCTCACCACTGGCCCGCACAGAGGGTGAAGCCCAGCGTTCAGGGATCCTTTTCGGGCTGCCGAATCATCCACTCCGACAATCTGGCCGTCCGGAGTGTGGTCCCGCAATGCTCTTGCGAAAGAGGCCACTTCTGGCATCAGGCCCCTGCCGATGGCAAGGCCGTCGGCAGGGGCGTTGCTCGTTGCCCTTCCCTATTGCCCCACACCCGGCTCGCTGGCAGCTTCCTCCTCAACGGCGGCATCCTCGCCCCCCGCCGGTGCCAGCGCATGTGGAACCTCACCGCTGAGCTGCCCGAGCCTGCGGCATCGCCCGTTGTCACCCGCTGGCGCCGGCGCCACATCCGTGGTATCTCCTGCATGGAAGCGAAAGATTAGGCCTGATCGCGGGTCAGGGCGAGATGGTTCGGCTCTGCCGGGCTCTGGCAAGGAGCGTGTACGCACCTGTGAATGGGATCCCTGAGAAGCAGGCGCAGATGACGCAACCTCACCCGGCGCGAAATTCCATTCTGCGCGGGCTGAGCCTATGGGGGATTTGGCGTGTGGCGCTATCCCTTTGGGGCTGTGCGCTGTGGCGGATAGGTTTGATCCTCCCGGATGCGGGGCGGGGGTGGCTGTATGGATTCCGGCCGGCGGTGGAGGGCGTTCGGGCATGGCTGGTCGACCTGTGGCTGCGGTGGGACACGATTCATTACCTGCGTATTGTCAGCGAAGGATACGGTCCAGATGAACGGTCGGTTTACTTCCCGCTCTACCCGATGCTGGGCAGGACCGTCGGCGCGCTGTTTGGCGGCGATGGTCTGCTGGGACTTCTTCTCGTGGGAAACCTGGCAGCTGTGGGCGCATTTACCCTGCTTGATCGACTGGCGCGGGTGGAGGGGAGGCAGGTGGAAAGCCGGCTGGTGCTCAGGAGTTTGGTCTGCTGGCCGACATCCTTCTTGCTCCTCGCCGCATATCCGCACGCAGTGGTACTCTTCCTTTGCCTGGCCGCATACCTGGCGCTGCGAGGCGAAAAGCCATGGCTCGCCCTTGTCTGCGGGCTGGCGGCAGGTCTGACACATTCGACCGCGCTGGCGCTGATGGCACTCCTGATCGTGGATGTGTGGCAGGCGCGCATGCGATGGCCTTCGTACCTGGCGGCCTTTGGCCCGGTGTTCGGAGTGGCCGGGTTTATGGCCTGGCGGGCATATGCTGGCTTCCCGTCCATGGGCGAGTTGATCAGCGAAGTCTGGGGGAGGACGATCGGGGTCGAGATCGGTCTGCAGGGCGTGATGACGGCCTCGACCTGGCTCCTGCGCGGGTGGCCGAACCTGCTGGCGCTCCTGCTGGGGGGCGGAGCTGTGGTATGGTCCCTGCGGCGACAGCGCTTCGATTGGGCATCCTTCCAGGCAGCCGTCCTGCTGATCCCGATCCTGGCCGCGCCCTCGTTCGAGCCGCTTGCTGGGCTGGCCCGCTACGCGTTGATCGGTTTCCCGGCTTTCTTCACCGTCTCTCGCTGGACTGCGAGTCGGTGGGCCAGGCTGACCTGCGTGACGATCGGGATCGCGGCCAACCTCTATCTTTGCGGGCTATTCCTGATGTGGGGATTCGTGGGCTGATGATAATGTCTCATAGAGTGGTGTAAAAGCGAGTTGAAAAAGTGGCCATCGTGTGCATCCTTAAGCGATCGGGAAAACCACAAAAGGAACACAACGATGACCAAATCAACTATGACACTGCTCGAGTACCTCCGCAAGGTGGGCGTGGACCCGGAGGGCGATTTCCTACGCGAGGGAGCGCAACTTCTTGCCCAGCTTGCAATCGAGCTGGAAGCGGAAGAGGTCATTGGAGCCGGGAGGTATGAGAGATCACCCAATCGCAAGAACCATCGCAACGGGTATCGTGATCGAATGTGGGAAACACGAGTAGGCGAAATACCTTTGCGCATCCCCAAGCTCCGGGAGGGGAACTACTTTAAGCGCCCGAGGCAGGGGAAAAAGCCTCGGGCGCGCAGCGGCATTCCTATAAAGAGGCGACGGTGGGAATCGCCTGCCCTGGCTTGCCAGGGAACTAACGAATAAGGTTTCTGCAGGTCTCCGCGGCTGCCTACTATGACCCTTAGCCGGAAAAGGGCGAAAGGAGCCGAAGGGTCATCGTTTAGATGGGTGCCCAGCCAATCCGAAACCCTTGGCCATCCTTCGGGGCCTGGCAATAGACATAAGCTGCAATGGGTTGCCTGGGGGTTGCCTGGACCTATGGTCCACGATATCGCCTGCGCATGCGGGTGTCGCCGGGCGCGGGCGTGAGAAGGATCCCCACGCAGCTTCTCGAGAGGATGTAGGTCTTCCTGTGCCCCGAAAGGGATCAAGCCCTTTTTTCAGGAAGAATATTGCGCAATCCACCTGCTTCTTCCTAGCTTGACGGGGGCCCAACTGTCATATATTATATTTATATATTTCATTTCCCCCTCGAATCGCAGCTCTTTGAGGTCCACCCCAATCACGAAAGGTGACCTGGTGAGAGAGCTCACACCATTGATTAGTAGGGAGCGGCGATCGCTATCAGAACTCGCATTTGAAGCGATCCGTGACCGGATTCTATCGGGCTACTTCAAGCCTGGGGATTGGCTTCGGCAAGAGGATTTGGCGCAGCAGCTTGGAGTTAGCCATACGCCGGTACGTGAAGCCCTAGATCGCCTTGTGGCTTATGGTCTGGCAGAAAGGATTCCGAATAGAGGAGTCCGCGTAGTTCCGATTGATGAAGACGATATCGCCGAGGTCTATTGTCTCAGATTGCTCCTAGAGCCTTTGGTAGTGGGCTTGGCTGCCGTGAATATATCCGAGGAGGAAATCAGTCGTCTTCGGATGATCGTTGATCGAGCGGAAAAGCTGACCTCACTTGACGACATGCCCTCGCGAAGGGAAATGAATAGAGAATTCCACGGCAGAATAGGCAGGAGCTGTGGAAGCACAACCGTTAATCGGTTGTACGAGATCGTATGGAATAAGTTTCCGGATTGGATGCTGTATGAAGGCCTTTACAGAGATCCAGATACCTTGGGACCCAGGCTGCAATGCGAAAATGATGAGCACAGGGCGTTGTTGGATGAGATCGCTAAACGGAATGTCAGCGGTGCGAGGCGGATTATCACAAACCATGTTAAGGTCATGAAGAGGGATCTCATCGAAATCTTTGATCTTTCCAACCAGACCATCGAAGAGAAAAGACAGCAATTGGGATTATATTCGATGGAGTTTGAGAAGCCTTAGCCTAGCTTGGTCGAGCTTCTGATTGCACCGGAAGATTGCTCTCATCTAGAGACATCGGAGAGAAAAGCGTGGCGGAAGAAAAACAAACGACGATTGTGAATTCATGGAATGAGTGGGACCCGCTCAGGCACGTTATCGTCGGAAGAGCGGAT
>Ga0190334_1000328_pt1 | contig 24840 bp, 25 predicted proteins | sample 48720478_MG_FD_161270 | JGI IMG/M metagenome (GOLD analysis project Ga0190334, IMG submission 161270) | Hydrothermal vent sediment bacterial communities from Southern Trench, Guaymas Basin, Mexico - 4872-04-7-8_MG | ecosystem: Environmental > Aquatic > Marine > Hydrothermal vents > Sediment ... | reverse complement strand
CGGGAAAACCGGTGGGCGCAGTTTCTCGCGGACGATGAGGCGGCGAAGATGAACGGCCGCTGGATCCCGGTTGTCTGAAGAACCTTCCCCTTCCTTACGGCCACGAGGAGCGTCCCGCCGGCTATAATTGAACGGCTGCTTGAGTATTTCTACTTATCCGGTGGGCTTGGTTTAGCCCACCGGCACGGTTAAAGTGGAGACCACGATGTACCATTCTCTCTCCGAGGAAGAGGCAAGGAGGCTGCTCGCACGGACGCCGGATACCGCTCTGTCAGGGCAGCTCGCCGATACGTTCAAGGCGATCGGCGATCCGACGCGGGTTCGAATCCTCTTCCTCCTCTCGGAGAAGGAGCTCTGCGTCCACGACCTCGCCGAGCTCCTCGGGATCACGCAGCCGGCGGTATCCCACCATCTCCGTCTCCTCCGCATGCTCGGGCTGGTTAGGACAAGACGCGACGGGCGATCGATCTACTACGCCCTCGATGACGAGCACGTCCTCCAGCTATTCCGTTGCGGCTACGACCATGTCCTACACCGGACGGGAGATGCAAACAGCGCTGCCTCCTTTAACCCAAGCGAGGGGAACACCTGAGGTCGCAAGACCGACCGGTCACTTCTTCTCGGCGAACAGGGCGCGGAAGAGGTCCTGCTGAAGCTCGCTCAATCGCTCCAGGGCCGAGGCGATCTTGATCCGATACTCGATCGGGAACGGCACAGGGTGGGAGCTTCTGATCTTGGAGATGTCGATCATCGGGACGGGATCGTTCGTCCGCTGGTCGGCGTCGAGGGAGACGTAGCTCAGCGCCTCGCGTGATTTGAATATCTCGGCGATCCCCTCCTCGACGATGTTGACCGCTTCGGCGAGCTCGCTCAGGGTGGGGAGCCTTCCGCTCTCCCGGAGGAGGCGCGCTTCCGCCGCCTCGATCTGGCGGTTCAGATCCTTCATCCATATCGGCACCTTCGTCCGCTTCACCCGATCGCGGATGTGCTGTCGGATCTCCCCTTTGATCAGGTTGGCCGCGTATTCGTAGAAGGGCTTCCCGCGCGCGAGATGGTAGTTGTGAACGGCATTCAGCAGTCCGAGATAGCCCGGTCGGAAGAGCTCCTCCTTCGAGAATCCGCTCGTGGCGAATGAGTTTTCGATCACTTCCTCGATCAGCGGCGTCGTACGGCGGAGGAGCTCCTCTCGGGCTTCCGGTCCCTCATCCGGCGACCGGAGGAGGGCGAAGAGTCGATCGTCGGGGAGATCTTCCAATCTCCCGTTTCCACCCGACATTTCAGAAACTGAGCGAGAATCCGAAGACGATTCGATCGATCCCGGAGAAGTCGAACTCAGCCCTGGTATAGAGGAGGACACCGGAGAAAGTCACGTCCGCGTAGACGCACTCGCCGGCGAAACCGGACGCATCGAACGTCGTCAGGCTCTTGAACGTCACCGGATCGATCACCGCCTCGATCGCCACCAGCTCCTGAGCGAAGAGGAACGATCCGTCGAAGTCGGTCTCCGTCGTCACCGTCACCCCGCAGACCTCGAACGAGACGGTGAACCTCTGGCCGGCGAAGACGACCGGGATCGGTGACGGGACGGTCGGCTCGGCGAACGACGTATGGGAAGTGAACCGGACGAAATCGACCGACAGATCGACGATGAAATCGATCGCGGTGATGGCGAATGAACCGTCGAGGGTCATCGATGCGAGGAAGTTGAGCGCCGGGTCTCCGAACCGGTAACCGAGCTCGAATAGCGACTCGGTCAGGCCCATGTAGTCGAACCAAGTGGTGTTGCTGGCGATCAACCCCTGATAGTCGACCTCCAACCGGACCAGCTCCTCCTCGAAGTAGAACCCGCTGACGACGGTGACGTCCAGATCCGCCGGCGTCGCGCACATCTCATCGAGATACTCGAAGAGGTAGAGTAGCTCGTGGGAGAACGGTGCCCGAACCCCGTCGAGGGTGTTCACCAGATCGATCGCGCCGAACCCGGTGATGGAGGTGATGGAGAACCCGGAGACGATTCCGCTCGACAGCTCGATGACCGCTCCCATGCTGTAATCCGGTGTCTGTACCGAACCGATGTTCGCCAGGATCCAATCGATTCCGAAGTTGACCCCCACGATGGACAGGTCGATCGCAAGCTCGTTCCGGCTGAACGACGGCTCGAATCGGATCTCCTCGCTGATCCCCACCGCGCCGAGATCGAGGGTGAGGCCTATCCGCTCGGACTGGAACCCGGAGAGATCGAACCCGGTCTCCGAAGCGAAGGAGAACCCGCTGATATCGAAGCCGAGGGCGAGGTCGACCCCGATGTCATACGACGCGGGGGGAACCGGAGTGTAGGTTACCTCGAACCCGACGCTTCCGGAAAAGCCGAGATCGCTGGCGACTCCGACGACGTAGCCGGATATCGCGATCAGAATGAGCAATACCGCAAACTGCACACGTGCCATGATGCCCTCCTCCAGAACTCGCACTCCACAGGGTAGTCGAGCGCCCGTTTCCCGCGTGGGAAATGGGAGAAGGTGACATCGTTGCTTTGTCCCCCCCCACGAGGACAGGTGTACCGAACTTCCCCCTCGTCGAGGTCAGATTCCGCCGCTTACTTCTCGATCTCGAGCTTGGTGATCACAAGGCCGGTCAGGAGCTTGGGGTAGAAGTCGGTCGACTTCTGCGGCATCTTCTCCCCGTGGTCGGCGACCCGGATCACCTCCTGCGGGCTCGTCTCCTTGAGGAGGAAGAAGATCTGCTCCTTCCCGGAGTCGACCGCCCCGATCGCTCCGTCCGGGTCGCGGGTGTAGGTGATGTTCCGCTGCTCATCTAGGGCTCTTGCGTCGATCCCGAGGAGCCGCTCGAGGATCGCGGCGTGGAGGATCGCGACGTCGAGCCGCTTCCAGTCGGCGGAGCGCCCCTCGATCAGCCGGTCCATCAGGGTCTCCTCACGCAGGGTGAAGGTGCAGAATTTCCCTTCGGTGTAGACCCCGAACGTGTGCTTTGTCTTCCCCGACCCCACCGCCTCCTCCATCGCGGCCCGATTAGGGTGTTCGACGACCTCGAAGTCCTCCCTCGCTTTTTCGATGAACCCATCCGGGTCGAAACCCGGGATCCCGTGCACCAGCCGGTGGATCGGCCGGATCGTCATCCCGGGCTCGTCGATGTTGAACAGGGTCATCATCCGGTGATCGAACGACTCCAGGCCGGCCGGCCTCCACCCCTTCTTTTCGCACTCGCGCATGAAGTTGACCGCGGTCTCGTAGCGGTGATGCCCGTCGGCGATGTAGAGGTCCTTGTCCACGAGGGCGTTCTGCACCGATAAGATCACTTCCTGATCGGTGATCTTCCAGACGCGGTGGGCGTTTCCGAAGTCGTCGGTCGCCTCGATTGTCGGTGGGACCCGATCGATCGCTGCCGCGACCGCTCCGTCGGCGCGGCGGGCCGGATCGGAGTAGAGCATGAAGATGTGCCCGAAGTTCGCCTCGGTCGCTCGAAGCAGCTTCAGGCGGTCCTCCTTCGGCCCCTTCAGGGTCCGCTCGTGGGCGTGCACCTTCTCCGGCTCGAGCTTCCCCAGGGCGATCACGCCCTTGCGCACGAATCTTTCACCTTCGAATCCGTACTCCTGATGGTAGGCGTAGAAGGACGGTTCGGGATCGCGTCTGAGGACCCCGTTATCGATCCATTCTGCGAGGAACCGGGCCGCGCGGGTGTAGACGTTCTCCCCATCGTCTCCCGGCTGAGGCTTCCCTTTGATGATCCGCACGATGTTGTACGGACTACGGGAGTAGTAGACCTCCTGCTCCTTCTCTCCGATCCGGTCGTAAGGCTGGGTCACGACCGCGCTTATGTCTCCGACGACCTTCTGGTCGTAGCGGTATCCGCGGAATGGGACGATCTGCGCCATCTCTCCTCCTAGGCCGTTTTTGCGAACTCGATCACGATCTGCGCCGCCTCGGCCCCGACCCGATCCTGCGCCTCGACGGTGGAGGCCCCGATGTGTGGGGTGAGGGAGAGGTTCTCCTGGGAGAAGAGCGGTGAATTCACGTCCGGCGGCTCGGTCGCGAACACGTCGAGGGCCGCTCCGGCGACCTTCCCGGAGGCGAGGGCCTCGGCGAGGGCGTCCTCGTCGATCACCCCGCCGCGGGCACAGTTCACGATCCGAACGTTGTCCTTCATCCTCTCGAACTGCGCCTTCCCGATCGCCGCCCCCTCCTTCGGGTCGAACGGGATGTGAAGGGAGATGAAATCGCTTCTTTTGAGGAGCTCGTCGAATCCGACCATGGTCACGATCCCGGGGAGCGGGGACTCGGAGACGAACTTGTCGAACGCGATCACCTCCATCCCGAGTCCGTTCGCCTTCTCGGCGAGGGCGCGGCCGATCCTCCCGATCCCCACGATCCCCAGGGTCTTCCCTGCGATCTCCACCCCCTTGAGCCCCTTCTTCTCCCATCTGCCGGCCTTGAGGGAGACGGTCCCGCGGGCGATGTGGCGGGCGAGCGACAGGATGTGCCCGAGCGCCAGCTCGGCGACCGAGTTCGTGCTCGCCCCGGGGGTGTTTCTCACCTCGATCCCCTTCGACTTTGCGTACTCGACGTCGATGTTGTCGAGCCCGACCCCGGCGCGGACGATCAGCTTGAGGTTCGAAGCCGCGTCGATGATCTCCCTCCTCACCTTGGTCGCGCTCCTGACGACGATCGCATCGTATTCGGGTATCGTCGCTGCAAGCTCCTCCGGAGACATCTCGGTCTTTACGTCGACCGAGAGCCCGGCCCCCTTCATCTCGTCGACCGCGTCCTTTGCGAGCGGATCGGAAACGAGCACGCGAAACGCCATCTTTCCCTCCTTTTTAAAGCCCGAGGATCTCCTCGATCGCCGCGAGGAGCCCCATGATCTCGTCCGGTTGGGTGTCCCCCATATGGGCGATGCGGAACGTCTTCTCCTTGATCGCCCCGTAGCCGTTCGAGATCCGCACCCCGTATCCCTTCACGAGCCGGTCGATCAGATCGCTCACCGATATCCCGCGTGTATTGGTAACGCAGGTCAGGGTCTTCGACCAGTACCCTTCTTCAGGGTAGATGTCGAAATACTCCTTCGCCCAACCCTGCACGATCTTCGCCATCCGCTCGTGCCTGGCGAACCGCTCCTCCAGCCCCTCGGCGAGGAAGTTGTCGAGCTGCGCGTTCAGGGCGAACAGGTGCGGGATCGCCGGAGTGGAAGGGGTCTGGTTCTTCTGATGGTACTTGTACATGTTATTCAGGTTGAAGTAGTAGCTCCGCGGCGGGACGGTCTTCGCCCGCTCGAGCCCCCTCTCCGAGACCGCGGCGACGGCGAGCCCGGCCGGGAGGGCGAACGCCTTCTGCACCCCGGCGAGGACGAAGTCGATCCCCCACGCGTCGGTCTCGATCTTCACCCCGGCCATCCCGCTCACCGCATCGACGAGGAGGAAGACGTCGGGATAACGCTTCACCACCTCGGCGATCTCGGGCAGCGGGTTCATCATCCCGGTCGAGGTCTCGTTCAGGACCAGGGTGACCGCGTCGTACTTCCCGGTCTTCAGCTCCTCGTCGACCATCTCCGGCTTGATCGCGACGTTCCAATCGACCTCGAACGCGTCGCAGGGGACGCCGTTTCCGACGGTGATGTCGTGCCAACGCTTGGAGAATGCCCCGTTCACCAGATTCAGACAGCGCTTGCCCACGAGGTTCGTCACCGCCGCTTCCATCGCCCCGGTCGAGGACGAGGTGAACAGGAAGACCGGGTTCTCCGTGTAAAGAAGCTTCTGCAGCTTCGGCTGGATCTCGGCGTACAGTTCGCTGAACTCGGGCGAGCGGTGATGGATCTGCGGTGTGGAAAGCGCCTGCAAAAGCTCCGGCCTGACCTCGGTCGGGCCGGGGGTGAACAGTCGATTGTGCATGGTCCCTCCGTTCTCTGAATCGATTGATCGGAGGATAACACGCCGATTTCCCCCTCGCAACGGGTCTCTTCCCTCCGGGCTCGATTTGGAGCGATCGGCGATCCTGGCTAGAATCGCAAGCGAAAAAGGAGGGGACATGCGTGCAGGCATCGCTCTAGGAGCTCTCGTGGTGATCATCCTTCTGTGGGGCGTTTTCAGCTACAACCGGCTCGTCCGGCTCCGCGTCCGCGCCGAGGAGTCCTGGCGGGACATCGATACTCAGCTGAAGCGGCGTTGGGACCTGATCCCGAACCTCGTCGAGGCGGTGAAGGGGTATGCCGCCCACGAGAAGGGGGTGTTCGAACGGGTGACCGAGGCCCGTGCCCGCGCCCTCGACGCGAAAGGGCCGCGCGAGCAGGCGGAGGCGGAGGAGGGGCTGAAGAATGCCCTGTTCTCCCTGTTCGCCGTCGCCGAGAACTACCCCCAGCTCCGGGCGAACGAGAACTTCCTCGAGCTCCAGCGCACCCTCGAGGAGGCGGAGGACGCGATCCAGCGATCGAGGCGGTACTACAACGCCGTCGTCCGCGAGCTGAACACAAACATCCTAACGTTCCCGCGGAGCATCATCGCCGCGATCTTCCACTTCAAGGAGCGCGAGTTCTACATGCTCCCCGATGAAGAGGAGCGGCAGGCCCCGCAAGTCAGGTTCTGATGCGCAGAGCCTCTTTACTCACCCTGATTCTGATCTTCGGGGCATCCCTCGCAGCCGCGGCATCCCTCAGGATCGATAGCTTCGACTGCAGGCTCGATCTGACCGAAGCGGGGAGGCTCAAAGTCACCGAGGAGCTGACCGTCACCTTCCTCACCCCTCACCACGGGATCGAGCGCTGGATCCCCGTCTCCTACCGCGTCCCCGCCACGGGGGCGAACCTGACGATCGCGCTGCGGGTCGAGGATGTACGGATGGACGGGACCTCCGTCCCCTACGCGGTACGGAGGAAGGGGAGGGATGAGCTGATCCGGATCGGCGACCCGGACCGGACGATAACAGGGACGCACGTATACGAGATCGCATACACCGCCTCCCGTGTCATCCTCTTCCACGCCGACTACCTTCAACTATATTGGAACGTCACCGGGAACGACTGGAGGGTCCCGATCGGGCGGGCGACCGCCTCGATCGGCCTCCCCGATACGGTCGATCCATCGCTCGTATCCTCAACCTCGTACGTCGGCTACTACGGGAGCGGAGCGCGCGGGGGCGAGGGGACGATCGACGATGCCGGCCGGCTGAACTTCGCTTCCGGCCCGCTTTCCCCCGGTGAGGGCCTGACGGTCGATATCTCGATCCCCCGCGAACTCCTCCCGCTCCAGCCCCCCTCCATCGGACAGAGGGTCGCCTGGTTCCTCGCCGCCAACAAGCTGGCGTTCCTCCCTCTCCTCACCCTGATCGGGATGTTCGCCCTCTGGTACAGGGTCGGACGCGACCCGCGGCCGGGGATCATCGCCCCGGCGTTCGAGCCGCCGGCCGGGATGAACGCCGGCGAGGTCGGGGTACTGATCGACGATAGGATCGATCTTCGCGACATATCGGCGATGGTCGTCGGGCTCGCTGTGAAGGGCTTCCTTAGAATCGAGGAGATTCACGCCGAGGAGGAGGGACTCCTCGATCGGGCGAAATCCCTGTTCGGGCATGGTCCGATCGACTACCGCTTCATCCGGACCGAAGCCCCGAGCGACCGGCTCTCCCCGGTCGAGGCGGAGCTCGTTGACGCGATATTCGACGAGGATCATCCGAAAGAGCGGACCCTATCGTCGCTCGAGAACGAGTTCTATCAACACCTCCCGGCGATCAAATCACGCCTCTACGCCCGGCTGATCGAAAAGGGATACTACCGGCAGAATCCCGAGCGGGCGCGGAGGTTCTACACCAACCTCGGCTTCATCCTGATCATCGCCGGGTTCGCCCTCGGGATCGGCGCCTCGTCCCTCTATCTCGGCGTATCGATCGCCGCCTGTGGCTTGATCGTCCTCGCCTTCTCCCCGATCATGCCGCGGAAGACGAAGAAGGGGGCTCGCGCCCTCGCCGAGGTCCTCGGGCTCTCGGAGTACATCAAGCGGGCGGAGGTCGACCGGATCGAGTTTCACGATGCCCCTGAGAAGAGCCCCCGCCTGTTCGAGAAGCTCCTCCCCTACGCGATCGCCCTCAACCTGACGCGGATCTGGACGAAGGAGTTCGAGGGGCTCCTCCGCGAGCCTCCGGAATGGTACGCCGGGGTCGGCCCGACGTTCCGGGGGGACCTTTTCGCCCTCTCTTTGATCCGTCTCTCATCCGGGATGGACCGGACGTTCGCCTCCGCTCCGCGGACGGCAAGAGGGGGAAAATCGGCATGGGGAGGAGGATCGTTCGGCGGCGGTTTCTCCGGCGGTGGATTCGGCGGCGGGGGCGGCGGCGGGTGGTAGGCTCGCTGGCTCGCAGTCGGCCTCGCCGGGACTACCGCGCGGCGGGACGCTGATCGGGCGGGATCCGCCCTCGACGAGGAGCACGACTGGGGGACGATCGCTGGGTGGGGTGAAGACCCAACGGCTCTCCTGTAAGCATTCGAACTGAAACGATCTCATCCCTCGCTGGTAGATACCGATGTGAGAAGCACACCACCTCCTTACGCATAGGGGTCCCTCTTCTCTCATACCCGGCGGGGGCGGAAGAGACCGCCCCCGCACCCCTTTTCAGGTGGCAGATGCTGAAGCAGGCGGTACACTTGGGTAATGAAAAGATTGATTGTCCTTCTAATCCTTCTCCCGGCGGTCGCTCTCTTCGTCTCCGGGTGTTGCGTCGGCCCGGTCTGCTTCTGAGACCTCCCAGCCCCCGCCGGCGAAGATAGCCTGTCCGAACGATACCCCCCCGTCTCCGCACGGGATCCTCTCGTTCGTGATGTAGATGAGTCTGGCCGCCTCGACCTTCCGGCGGATCCGGTCGGCGATCGCATCGTTGTAGGCGACCCCGCCGGTGAAGGCGACCGTATCGATCCCACTCTCCATCGCTGAAGCGATCGCCGCCGCGGCCGTCCCCTCAGCCAGGGCGGCCTGAGCGCTCGCCGCCACGTCGGCTGCTCTCTTCTCCTTCGCAAGCTCGACCAAGGCGAGGAAGACGCTCACCGTGTCGATCACCCGGAGATCACCACGGACCTCTATTGGCACCGGAATCTCGACCGGCCTCCCTGAGGAAGCGGCCGCCTCGAGGCGCATCGCCGGCTCCCCCTCGTACGTCCGCTCGCGGCAGATCCCGAGCCACGCCGATACGGCATCGAGGAACCTCCCGGCGCTCGTCGCGTAAGGCGCGTTCAAGCCGCGCTCGAGCTGGGTGAGGACGAGGGAGAGCTCGCCCTCTGAGAGTCCGCGTTCGACGAGCTCCCGCTCGATCCGAGCGCGCGGGATTCGACCGGCGGCGAGGAGGGACGCCGCCACCCGGAGGGGGAACCGGGTCGCGAGGTCCCCGCCGGGGAGCCTGATCGGGGAGAGGGAGCCGACCCGCTCGATCTTCCCTCCGGAGGCGGCGATTATCTCCCCGCCCCAGGCCGTCCCGTCGAGGCCGTAGCCGTAGCCATCGAGGACGATCCCGACCGCCTCCTCGACCCCGTTCTCGCCCATCGCCGAGAGGAGATGGGCGACGTGATGCTGGACCATGACGAGGCGGGCGGAGGCCCCTTCAGCCATCTCCCGCGCCAGGCGTGTCGTCATGAACCGGGGATGGAGGTCACAGGCGACGGTCCCCGGATCCGGGATCCCCAGCAGCTTGCTGAGGTGATCGATCGCCTCCTGGAGGAATCCGTACGTCTCCAGGTTGTCGACCGATCCTATATGCTGAGAAGGGATGAGACGCCCGTCGGCATAGAGGGCGAAGGTGAGCCCGGTCTCCGGGCCGAGGGCGAGGATCGGCTGATCTCCGAGATCGATCTCCATCCCCTCGGGGACGTAGCCGCGCGAGCGGCGGATGAAGGCGAATCGGCCGCCGCTCTTCCGGATCACCGAGTCATCGCACCGGGCGACGATCCTCCGATCGTGAAGGAGGAGGCGATCGGCGATCCCGGAAAGGCGCTTTTCGATCGCCCGGTTTTCGATCAGCATCGGCCGATCGGGGAGGTTCGCGCTCGTCATAACGAGCGGCCGGTCGAACCGGGCGAAGATGAGGTGATGGAGCCCGGTGTACGGGAGCATCACCCCGACGGTGTGGAGGCCGGGGGCGACCGCCTCGCAGAGCCAGGAACCCCTCTTGCGAAGGACGACGATCGGCCGCTGCGGCGAACGGAGGATCCGGAGTTCATCGTCATCGAAGATCGCGAACCGCTCGATCATCGCTCCGTCTTTCGCCATCAGGGCGAACGGTTGGTTCGGTCGGCCGACCCGATCCCGGAGGCGGACGACGGCGCGGGAGTCGGTCGCATCGCAGGCAAGATGCGTCCCGCCGATCCCCTTTATCGCCACGATCTCCCCCTCTTGAAGGGCCTCGATCGCCCGCTCGATCGGCCGCTCGAACGATCCGTCGAACGTCAGCTGCGGCCCGCAATCCGGGCAGGCGATCGTCTGGGCGTGGTAGCGGCGGTCGAGCGGATCGGTGTATTCGGCCTCACAGGCTTCGCACATCGGGAAGTCGCGCATCGAGGTCCGCGGCCGATCGTAAGGGAGGGATTCGATCACCGTGAACCTGGGTCCGCAGTCGGTGCAGCTCGTCGCCCAGTAGCCGTGATAGCGGGAACCGCCCAGAACCTCGGCGACGCAGCGCTCGCAGATCGCCGTGTCCGGCGGGATCGGCCCTCCGCCTCTGTCCGAACCGATCGATTCGGCGATGGAGAAGCCCGATTCCCCGATCGGGGGGAGATCATCGATCGTGATCGAGTCGATCCTGGCGAGGGGCGGGCCGTCCTGCAGGGAAGCGATGAACGAGTCGAGCGCATCGGCCTGACCTTCGATGAACACCTCGACCCCGGCGTCCCCGAGGTTCCGGACCGAACCGGAAAGGCCCATCCCGACCGCCGTCCGGTAGACGAACGGCCTGAACCCGACCCCTTGTACGATCCCCCTGATCCGGAGCCTCCGGCGCTCGATCCCCATCGACCTAGGAATCAGACGCCGGCGTCGGAAGGGGTGCGGATGCTCACCCTCTCCACCGTCAGCTCCCGGCCGGAGACGATCTCCACCTCCCGCCCGCAGCGGGGACAGGTAAGGACCGGGATGATGAAGTGGAACGCCTCGTCCTTCAGGTACTCGACGCTCCCCTCGTACCCGCAGCCCGCGCAGACGACCCGGACCGGCACGACCTCGATCTCGAGGCTCGCCCCTTCGAGGCGGGTCCCCTCGGCCACGATCTCGAAGGCGTTCTTCAGGGCGTAATCGGAGAGGATCCGAAGCTCGCCCCGCTTCAGGAAGACGGCCGTCACCTCCCCCGGATGCTCCTCGAGGCGGGGGAGGAGGGCGGAGACGAGATCGGCTACCACTGAGTATTCGTGCATTCGATCCCGAGCGCTTCGATCAGCTCGTCGATCCCCCGATCATGACGGGCATCGGTGAGGATCACGTTCCCGTGCGGGTTGACGCGCTTGTAGTCGTCGACCAGGACCTGCGGATCGACCCCGACCGCCTCGGCGAGATCGACCTTGTTGATGACGACGATGTCGGTCTGGGCGAAGATCTTCGGGTACTTCCGGATCATGTCGTCCCCCTCGGTGACCGAGATCACGACGAGCTCGGTCTCCGCGCCGAGGGGGAAATCGGCCGGGCAGACGAGGTTCCCCACGTTCTCTATGAACAGGATGTCGATCTCGTCCAGGGGGAGCCCCTCGAGGGAATGGGCTACCCGATGGGCATCGAGGTGGCAATCGTCCTGGGTGTTCAGGTTGACCGAATCGATCCCGGCCGCCACGAACCGGCGATGGTCGTCGTCCCCGGCGGTATCGCCGGCGATCGCCCCGATCGCGTATCCGCACGGCTTCAACCGCGCGACGATCCGCTCGATCAGGGTCGTCTTCCCGCTCCCGATCGCACCCATGACGCTGATCCCCCGGACCCCTTTCTCCTTGAGGAGGCGGTAGTTCTCCTCGGCGAGCTCGAGCTGCCGGGCCAGGATGTCTTCACCGCTGAATCGGACGTCGTGCATATTCCCCTCCGAAGCGGGATGATATGATGAGCCTGTGAATTCCGCAAATCCCGGCCGTAACGAACCGACTTCATCCACGGATGGGATCGATGCGCTTGACCGGGCGGCCTTCTCCTTGGATGATCGGTTCATACTCGTCCGGCGAAGGAGAAAGGAGCGCAGCGGTGGCGAAGAAAACGGCCGGGATAATCTTATTGGCGCTGATCGCGATGATCCCCCTATTCGCCGCCGGTGCGGAGGACCCGATCGTCCTATTCTTCTACGCCGATGGATGTCCGGGCTGCATAGCGGTCGACGAGCTCCTCACCGCCCTAGCCACCGATCTTCCCGCCCCGGCGCTCCACCGCTACGAGATATCCGATCCGAAGGCGGCCGGGCTCCTCGAGAAGTTGAAGGTTGCCTACGGGATCGAAGATGCCTCCGTTCCGATCGTCTTCGTCGGGGATGACGCCGTCGTCGGGGCAGGGATGGCACAGGAGTTCCAGCTCCGCGACGCGATCGGCCGCTGTGTTCACTCCGCCTGTCCCTCTCCCCTCGAGCGGATCCGCCCGCCGGTGACGGCCGAAGATGTGATCCGCCTCGCCATGTTCGTCGCCCTCCTCCTCGTATTCGCCGTTTGGCAGCCCCATAGACGATGAACCCGGAACCGATCGATCGCCAGCGGATCCCCGAGTACTCGCGATTGTCGAACGAGGAGCTCGTCAAACTCCTCGGAGGGGAACGGGCCGGAGGGACCGGGTTCGATCCTTCGTCCCTGAAGGAGGAGCTCGTCGAACGGAACGTCGGCCTCGTAAAATCGATCGCGCTCAAGTTCCTGAACTCGGGAGAGCCGCTCGAAGATCTGATCCAAGCCGGATACATCGGTCTGTTGAACGCCGCAGCGAACTTCGATCTCGCGAAGGAGACCCGCTTCTCCACGTACGCCAGTTACCTGATACAAGGGGAGATCCGCCACTACATCCGCGATAGGCATTCCACCATACGGATCCCGCAGTGGGCGCAGGCGATGAACCGGCGGATAAAGGAGGCGGAGGAGGCGTTCTTTCAAGAGGAGGGGCGTCCGCCGAAGCTCGGCGAGTTGGCGGAGAGGTTGAGCCTGACCGAGGAGCAGTTGGCCGCCCTCCTCCGCGGCCGGGAAGCGATGACCTACGTCTCCATCGACCAGGAACGGAGGGGGACCGATCCGAGCCCGGATTCGCCGTCGATCGAGGGGATCTTGACGGAGTCGACCGACCTCTCCGACGAGGTGCGGGTCCGGATCCTTGTCGCCATCGACCGGCTGAACGAGATGCAGCGAAGGATCATCCACGGGTTGTTCTATCAGGGGAAGAGCCAATCCGAGGTCGGCAAGGACCTCGGACTCTCCCAGCGGCAGATCTCCCGGATGAAGGACCGGATCCTCGAAGAGATAAAGGAGGGTCTCCTCCGGCCCGGCGGAGAACTGAACGGGACTGAACGGGGAGGGAATGAGGAATAATCATGGCGTAGATGGAGGGGGGATAAGTGATCGAACGCGATGATACCGTTGACCTTTTGACGCTGATCGGAAGGACGATCGAGCGGCTGCAGAAGGGGATCGAACTCTTCGAGGAAGACGACCGGACCGCCGGCCTGAAACACCTCTCAGCAGTGATCGAGGAGATCGACGCTTATCTCGGGCGGGCGAGCGAGGACCCCCTCCTCCGGCTCGCCGGCCTACCGGAAGGGGAGGTGGCCGTCAGCCTCTCCGACGTGAAGTCGGATATCTCCTCGGTGATCGCCGATCTGCGGCGAACGAAAGCGTAAGATGGACCCTGATCTGCGGGCCCTCATCACCGGGAGCAGCCGAGGGATCGGTCTCGCGATCACCGAGAAGCTCGCCGCCTCCGGTTACGAGGTGATACTGAACTACGCGCACGACGACGAACGGGCCGAGGAGGCCGTTCACCGGTTGTCAAGCACCGGAGTACAGGCGAGCGCGATACGGGCGGACGTCACGGACGAGGAGGACGTCCACCGACTCTTCAGCTCGGCCGGCCCGATCGGGCTGTTGGTGAACAACGTAGGAGATTTCCTGTTCAGACCGCTCCTTGCAACGACTAAGCAGGAGTGGGATCGGATAATCGCCAGCAACCTGACGAGCACCTTCCTCTGCTGCCGGGAGGTGATCCCAGCGATGCGGAAGAGGCGGAGCGGTCGGATCATCAATATCGCTTCGATGAACGCCGAAGCCGTCCGGCCGACCCCGAACACCCTCCCTTATGCCATCGCCAAGGCCGGGATCGTCAGGCTGACCAAGACGCTCGCCCGTACGGAGGGGAGGTTCGGGATACGGGTCAACGCCGTCGCCCCGGGGTTCGTCGAAGGGAGCGAACACACACCCCCAGAGGTCACCGAGAGGATCCCCCTCCGCCGCTTGGCGCGCCCCGAGGAGATAGCGGACGCGGTCCTATTCCTCGAGCGCGCTTCGTATGTAACCGGTGTGGTCCTCGACGTTCACGGAGGGGCGTTCCTCTAACCGCCGACTTGGACACGGTACGACCCGTCCGCTCTCTCGACCGTGATCTTCGTCGTCTCCTCCTCGGAGATGAGCACGTTCTCCAGGACGATCGGCGGATCGGTGTCGATCACCACACGGTAGGTTCCCGCGGGGAGTTTCGGCCCTTCATCACCGAGTCGACCGACATAGACTGCGTTCCCCTCCTGGTCGTACACCGTGTAGCTGAACGGGACGGAGAGGCTGAGCGCCCGCCGGAGTTCCTCCTTGTTCGAGGCGTCGAGGTAGAGCCCGCCCGTCACCTCAGCGATCTTCATCAGCTGATCGCGTGTGGAGCTGTCCTGCCCTATGTCGAAGCCGACGACCTGGATCCGCAGATCGTAACCGGCAGCGATCAGGCCCTCGGCCGCCTCCACCGGATCTCCTCCGCACGTCTCCTCCCCATCGGTTACGAGGAGGATCAGCTTTTTCCCCGCGATCCGGGAGAAATCATCCTTCGCCTGTTCAAGGGCGTACGCGATCGGGGTGCGCGATCGGGGGACGATCTTGGCGATCTCCTCCCTCAACCCTGCCCGGTCGAGGGGGCCGATCGGCGCGATCACCGGGCTGTTACCGCACCCGCTGAACGTCCTCATCCCGACGATCATGTTATCGGGAACGTTGGCGAGAAGATCGTATATCACGTCCTTGGCGATGTCGATCTTCATCTCGCCATCGATCCGCTCGGACATGCTCGACGAGGCATCGAGGATGATTAGGATGCTCGCCGGGGTCCAGTCGACTGCCGTCGAGAGCTCGCCGACCGGCTGGAGTTCGAGCCCACCGAGGGCCTCCCTTGCGACCTCCGCCCTCCCCATCGCCCCCACCGCGTCGATGCTCGGCCCCGGGCACTCGGAATGGTCCTCATCGGCCGGCACGTCGCTCAACCGGACGTAGCGGAACTCCTCCCCGCTGCCGATGTACGGTGCGATGTCGATCCCGCCCGGATAACCTACGGTCTCGCCGACGGAGATGAATTTGCCCCCGTCGGAGCTGATCTCCACGCGGCAGGGTTTGTCGTTCGTTATGTAGACGAAGAGATCGTCACCGGGGACGTCGCTCAGGACGTTGTCGACGAACTCGACGATCAGATACCCCCGAAGGTCGAGCTCGCTCAACCGGAAGCCGAGAGCGACCGCGTCGGTGCTGCAACCGTGACAGCCATTGCACCCACCGCACGCATCCGGTGGTCCGAGCACCTCGATCGGATTGTCGTAAGCGTCCCGGACGCAGCTCGCCGCAAGATAACCGAGGACCCGGTCGGCGAACGCGATATCGCCGTGTGGGAAGGTGATCCCTCCGTATGTAGCAGGCTCCCCCGCGAGGGAAAACCCGATCAGACTTACCAAGGCCAGCAGAATCAGGCCGATCCACACCCTATCGGCGCGAGCCCTCAATTGCATCCCGTCACCTCCGCCCCATGGAATCCCAGGATTGCATTCCATCATAGAACGATTTCCTAAAGAAGGCAAATCACTTGTAACCGATGTCGGCCTCTTCCGGGAGGAGGGATCGTTGACAGCCCAGGGCCCCGCCGCTAAGATTGCATCCGTCGCCGAGGTGGCGGAATTGGCAGACGCGCATGGTTGAGGGCCATGTGGACACTTAAACGTCCGTGCGGGTTCAAGTCCCGCCCTCGGCACTTCACCAACCGATCCTCGGAGCAGCCGGTCATGCGCATCTTACTCGACGTCATGGGAGGGGATCTCCCGCCTCAGGAACTGGTGAGGGGGGGGATCGCCGCTGCCCAGCGCCATGATATAGATCTCGTGTTCGCCGGCGATCCCTCCGTCATCGAACCGGTCATCTCCAAAGAGGGAAAGAGGGGATTCGAGATCCTCCCGAGCCGATCCGTCATCCGGATGGACGACCCCCCGGTGAAATCGGTCCGGGACAAGCCGGATTCCTCGCTCGTCCTCGGCCTCAGGGAGCTGAAGGCCGGAGAGGTCGACGCGTTCGTATCTCCGGGGAACACGGGGGCGATCGTCGTCGCTTCCCTCTTCGTCCTCGGCCGGATCGCTGGGATCCCCCGGCCCGGGATCCTCGCCGTCCTTCCGACCCTCGCCGGGAAGGAGATCCTCGTCATCGACGTCGGGGCGAACAGCGACTGCACCCCAAAGCACCTCGTCCACTTCGCCCTGATGGGTTCGGCATACGCTCGTGACGTCCTCGGGATCGAGCGGCCGACGATCGGCCTTCTGAACATCGGCACCGAACGGGGCAAGGGTAACCGGTTGATCGGGAAGGCGTTCTCCCTCCTCGAGGAGGGGCCGTTCCCGTTCGCTGGGAACGTCGAGGCCCATTCGCTCCTGACCGATCGGCCGGTCGACGTCGTCGTATCGGACGGCTTCGTCGGGAACGTTTTCCTGAAGGCCGTGGAAGGGGGGGTATCCGCCGTCACCGGCCTCCTCCGCCGCTCGATCCGGGGGAGGCTGATCGCCATGCTCGGCGCCCTTCTGATGAGCGGCTCGTTCGCCCGGGTCAAGGGGACCCTCTCCTACCGGCGCCGCGGGGGAGCTCCGTTGCTGGGGGTGAACGGGGTTGTGGTGATCGCCCATGGCCGCTCCGACGCCGAAGCGATCGGGAGCGCCGTCGAGGTCGCGCACCGCGAGGTGAGAAGCGATCTCCTCACCCGTCTCCGCCATGGGATCGAAGGTTGGGATACGGATGGGGGCTAGGATAAGGGGTACGGGATCCTTCCTGCCGGAGAGACGCGTCACGAACGACGAGCTCGCAGCGTCCGTAGATACCTCCGATGAATGGATCGTTCAGAGGACCGGGATAAGGGAACGCCACCTCCTCGGAGAGGATGAGCTCCCATCCGACATGGGTAAGGCCGCAGCCGAACGGGCTCTGGAAGCCGGCCGCCTGACAGGGGCGGATATCGATCTCCTCATTGCAGCGACCAACTTCCCCGATATGATCTGTCCCGGGTCGGCCCCGTTCATCGCCGAAGGGCTGGGCCTCGGGAACACTCCCTTCTTCGACCTGACCGGAGGCTGCACAGGTTTCGTCTATTCCATCGCCGTCGCCGACGGCCTGATCCGGGCCGGTTCGTTCGAGCGGGTCCTCGTGATCGGGTTGGAGGCCCTCTCCCGCGTGACCGACTGGAACGATCGGAAGACCTGCGTCCTATTCGGGGACGGTGCCGGTGCCGCCATCCTCGAGCCCGGTGACGAGGGGGAGGGAGTCCTCAGCTCCGCCCTGTTCGCCGATCCGGAGAAGACCCTCCTCCTCCACATGCCAGCGGGGGGGACCCGCCTCCCGCCGAGCGGGGAGACGATCGGGGAGGGGGGGCACTTCCTGAAGATGGAGGGTTCGGGCGTGTTCAAGAGCGCGGCACCGATGATGGAACGGGCGACGCTCGCCGCCCTCGAGAAGGCGGGACTCGGTCTCGAAGACGTCGACTGGATCGTCCCGCACCAGGCGAACCTCCGGATCATCCGTTCGTTGACCCGCCGGCTCGGCTTCCCTTCAGACCGGGTCATCGTGAACCTGGACCGCGTGGCGAACACATCTACCGCCTCGATCCCGATCGCCCTCGACGAGGCGATCCGCTCCGGTCGGATCGGGCCGGGCGATGTCGTCGTTATGACCGCGTTCGGCGCCGGGGTGACGTACGGTTCGGTGGTGATCCGGATCTGATGGGAGGGAGGATGAAGGAAGTAGCGTTCATATTCCCCGGCCAAGGGCGGATCCCGAGCGGGCCTCCCCCGCCGTCCCCGCTCGTCGACTCCCTCCTCGACCTCGCCGCCGACCTCGGGCTCCCCCTCCGCGAATGGTTCGCCGATCGGCCGGAGGAGAGGTTCAGCGCGACGCGCGCGGCTCAGCCGGCCCTGTTCATCGACAGCATCGCGCGTGACTGTGCACTGCGGAGCCGCGGGATCGTTCCCGCCGCCGTAGCCGGCCACAGCCTCGGCGAGTACGTCGCCTTGGTCAGCGCGGGCGTCCTCTCCCCTTCGGATGCGCTTGAGATCGTGATCGAACGGGGGAGGTTGATGGAGGGGATCGATGGCGGGATGGCCGCGATAGTCGGCCTCCCGCCGGCCGAGGTTGAGAAGCTCTGCGCCGATGCCGGCGAAGCGGTCACGGTCGCCAACTACAACGGCCCGACCCAACTCGTCGTCGCCGGCCCGAAGGAGGAACTCGACCGGGTGGGAAGATCGGCCGCCGAGGCCGGAGGCCGGGTGATCCCCCTCCGGGTCTCCGGGCCGTTCCACTCGCCGGCGATGCGGCCGGCCGAGGAGGGCCTCGCCCCCCTCATCGAACGGACACGGTTCTCGGATCCGAAGATAACGGTCGTCTCCGGGGTCAGCGGTAAGATTGAAGGTTCGGGGGGAGGGTTGAAGCGATTGATGCTCTACCAGATAACATCGTCCGTCCGCTGGGTCGACGTCATCCGCCGGCTGGAGGGGGTCGGCATCACCCGCGCGGTAGAGGTAGGATCGGGGAACGTCCTCACCCGCCTCGGGCGGAGGACCACCGAGGGGATCGAATTCCTGACCTACGAGGAGGCCTGCGATGAAGGGATTTGACGACAGGACGTGTATCGTAACCGGCGCGACGCGGGGGATAGGGAAGGCGATCGCAACCGCTCTTCACGGCCGCGGGGCGCGCGTCATCGGATTCGGCCGCGACGAGGAGGCGGGGGCAGCACTCGAACGGGAGCTTTCCGGAGCGCGGTTCATCCCGGTCGACATCTCCGATCGGGCCGGGGTCGAGCGGGCCGTACGGGAAGCGGCCGACCACGGCGGAGGGATAGACTATCTGGTCTGTAACGCCGGAATAACCCGGGATCGCCTCCTCCTCAGGATGAGCGCCGAGGAGTGGGAGACGGTTCTGGCGGTCAACCTGACCGGGACGTTCAACTGTATCCAGGCCTCTCTCCGCTATCTTCTGAAGAGCGAGGTCGGCGCGATCGTCGCCGTTTCGTCCGTCGTCGGCGATACGGGGAACCCCGGCCAGGCGAACTACGCGGCTTCCAAGGCTGGTATCGTGGGCCTCTGCCGGAGTGCGGCCAAGGAGTTGGCCGGACGGGGACTCCGGGTCAACGTGGTCGCTCCCGGGTTCATCGAGACGGGGATGACAGCCGATCTCCCCGAGGAGGTCCGGCGGGCTTATCTCGATCGAGTCCCGCTTAGACGGGCCGGGACGCCGGAGGAGGTGGCCGAAGCGGTCTGCTTCTTGCTTTCACCCCGGGCTTCCTATATAACTGGGCAAGTGATCGGTGTGAATGGGGGGCTTCACCCGTAGAAACCGCAACGAGAGGGAGGTTCAGGCGTCATGAGCGACATCTCAGAGAAGGTGAAGGCGATCATCTGTGATCAGTTGATGGTGGAACCCGAGGAGGTCAACACCGACTCGTCGTTCGTCGAGGATCTGGGTGCGGATTCCCTCGACACGGTCGAGTTGATCATGGAGTTCGAGGACGAATTCGGGGTAGAGATCCCGGACGAGGAGGCCGAGAAGATCTCCACAGTGGGAGAAGCGATCGCGTACCTAGAGAATCTCCTTGCTGAGAAAGAGACCTGACCAAAACGCTGACTCAGAAGGGACAACACGGAACGGTTGTCCCTTTTTTGTTGGGGGAGACGTCCGTAAGCGGGGTGATTGGAATGGTCGAGGGCGAGAAGCGCGGCCGGCTCGGAGGCCGAAGCCTGAATCCGTACTACGAAGGTCGGAAATACCCGGAACCGACGGTCTGTCCTCGGTGCGATCTCGTCTACAGGAACGGTCGCTGGCAGGTGGGGGAGGTGCAGGAGAGCGGACGGGGCGTGAACCGGAGCCACTGCCCGGCGTGCCGACGGGAGATCGATCGGATCCCCGGCGGCATCGTTCTCCTCTCCGGCAGCTACATCAGCGACCGCCGCGAAGAGATACTGAACATCGTCCGGAACCAAGCGGCGGCGGCGGCGGCGAACCGCCCTCTCCAGCGGATCATGTGGATCGAAGACAAGGGGGATGCGATCGAGATCGCGACCACCGACGGGCACCTCGCCACGCGGATCGGGAAGGCGATCGAGGCGGCCTGCAAAGGGACCCTCTCGATCAAGCGGGGTCACGAGGATCAACTGACCCGCGTCTATTGGGAGAGGAAGGATTGAGCGGTTCCGATCCCCTGAGCGAACGGACGATCACCGCCTATCTCGACCGGCTCTCCTCGGCCGACCCGGCACCGGGCGGAGGGAGCGCAGCCGCTCTCACCGCTGCTCTCGCCGCCTCCCTCGGATTGATGGTCGTAGCGGTCGGAAGGGAACGGGGGGATGACCGGCGCCTGAGCGAGATCGCTGAGCGCCTTCGCGATTTACGTGCTTCCTTCCTCAAACTCGCTTGTGAGGACGAGGAGGCGTTCGGGAACGTTCTCGCTTCCTACCGCCTCCCGAAGGGAGATCCGAACCGGGAAGGGCTGATCGAGCATGCGCTGCAGGAGGCGGCCAGGGTCCCGATCCGGCTAGCCGAGGGGTGCATCGACCTCCTCCATCGGCTGGTGGAGCTCGCCCCGCTCTCTCCGCGGCAGATCGCAAGCGACGTCGGCGCAGCCTCCCACCTTGCCCGAGCAGCGATCAGCTCCGCCCTCCTGAACGTGAACGCCAACATCGCCTACATGCACGACGAGGCGGCGATAGCGGAGCTGGAGGACGAACGGGCCCGGCTCGCCAACCTGGGGATCGAACTGGCCGAGAGGGCGGCCTCGATCGTCATCGAGCGGATCGGATGAAGGAGGGACCCCCGCTCGGGATCGAACGCTATCGCCCGATCATCCCGGAATGGGATCTGTTCGTCGCTGCCTCCTCCCGCCCCCTCCCCCACGTGATCCGCGTCAACACCCTGAGGATCGCCCCCGAGCGACTCCTCCACCGGCTCCTCTCCCAGGGGATAGGAGTCGAACGGATCCCGTGGGAGCCGACATTGTTCCGGCTCGACCGGCCACCTGGCCGGCTGATAGAGCATTGGCTCGGGCTGTTCTACGTTCAAGAGGCAACCCAGGCCCTCCCCGTCATCGCCCTCGATCCGAAGCCGGGAGAGACGGTCCTCGACATGTGCGCTGCCCCCGGGGGGAAGGCGACCCACATCGCGGCGAGGATGGAGAACCGCGGCTGCCTTGTCGCGAACGAGCCGAGCGGCCGGAGGCAGCAGGGCCTCCTGGCGAACGTCAACCGCCTCGGGATCTTCAACGCGACGATCACCGGCTATCGAGGGGAGTCGTTCCCCTCCGGTCCGCGGTTCGATCGGGTCCTGATCGACGCCCCCTGCTCGGCCGAAGGGACGCTCAGGAAGAGCGCTTCCCTCGCCGGCGGGGCATCGGCATCGGCGATCCGCCGTCTCTCATCCCTGCAGAGGCGGCTGATCGTCCGCGGCTACGACCTCCTCCGGCCGGGCGGGATCCTCGTCTACTCGACGTGCACATTCGCCCCCGAGGAGAACGAGGCGGTCGTCGCCCATCTGTTGAACGAGCGGGACGGACGGATCGTCCCGATAGAGCCGCCATTCCCTGCCGCAGGCGGCCTCACTGAGTGGGATGGAGACCGGTTCGCGCCCGAAATGAGCGGTTGCGTCCGGATCTACCCGCACCACATCGACAGCGGAGGTGGATTCGTTGCCCGGATCGAACGGCCGGATTGAAGCGGAGGTCCTCGCCTATCTGAAGGAGCGGTTCGGAGTCCCTGAGGAAGCGAACGCTCGGCTGATCTTCGAAGAGAGGGCTGATCAGATTTGGGCTTCCAGTGCACACCCTCCTCCCGGGATCGGTGCGCTGCGGCCGTCCGGCCTCCGGGCGTTCCGGCGGATGCCGGACGGCCTCAAACCGACGAGCGCGTTCCTGATCGCCCTGGCCGATCGGATCGCGGCGTCCCGGATCGAGCTCCCCCGCGATCGGCTCATCCCCCTCCTCCACGGACGGACCATCGATCTCTCGGCCTCCGATGGGTACGTCGCCCTCTCGTACAACGGGGACGTCATCGGCTGCGGGAGGATCCGTGCCGGGAGATTACAGGCGCTGATCCCCACCGGGCGACGGCGCGAGTTGATCGAGATCCTGACGGCCGATGAGGGAGGGGGGACGGAGGATCTGTAATCCGGATCACAGATTCCAGAGGACAATATCGGCTAGAATCGCGCGTAAGCTGGATCAGTCGATCAAGGAGGTACGGTATGCGAAATCGAAATTTGCTGCTGGCAGTCATCGCTCTCGGCGTGCTCACTGTGGGACTCACCGCCAGCGCAGCCCCGAAAAACCTCGTTTTCATCTTAGATGCGTCGAACAGTATGAACAAGCCGTTCGACAATGAGACGCGGCTCGATGCCGCGAAAGCGGCGTTGATCGAACTGCTCGACGTCACATCGGAGCTGGACCGGGCCGGGCTCTACGTCTTCGGTCACCGGATCGGCAAGGACGATGCCGCCGCGAGTTGTCAGGACATCGAACCGCTCTTCCCCCTCCTCCCCCCGGATGCGGCGAATAACCCCGATGTGATCGCGGCGATAAACGGGATCGAGGCGAGGGGGATGACCCCGATCGCCGACGCCCTCGTCGCGGCATCGAACGCCCTGTCGGGCTACGGTGGGGAAGGGGTGATCGTCTTGATCACCGACGGCGAGGAGACGTGCGGGGGGGATCCGAAGGTCGTAGCCCAGATGCTGAAGACGCTCCAGCCCCCGATCGTCCTCCATATCGTCGGGTTGGACATCGCCCCTGACGCCCGCGATCAGCTGACCGAGGTCGCCGGGATCACCGGTGGGCGCTACTACGGCGTCGGGTCGGCGCGCGAGCTCCTGAATGCCTTGTATTCTGCTGTCCCCGGCGGTGAGGCCCAGAGTGGGATTCCGCCGGAGTACGCGTGTATGGGGATAACGAACGTGGTCCGTGGGACCGAAGGCGACGATACCCTGTACGGAACGCCGGGGAACGATCTGATCGTCGGCCTCGGGGGAGATGACCTCCTGATCGGTCTCGGCGGGAACGACGTCCTCCTCGGGGGAACCGGGGACGACATCCTTGAGGGCGGGTCGGGCGACGACCTCCTCGCCGGCGATGGAGGGAACGACATCGGCTTCGGCGGATCAGGGAACGACGCTCTCTGCGGTGGATCCGGGAACGACTCCCTGGAAGGGGAAGCCGGGGACGACATCATCGACGGTGGACCCGGGGCCGACACCCTCCTCGGTGGGAATGGGAACGACGTCCTGTACTGCGCCGATGCGGCCGACGTCCTGTTGGAAGGGAACGTCGTATCGGGGACGTTCAACGGATGCGCGGCATGCGGACCGGTCCCCGTGCCGGAGTGTCCTCCCCCTCCACCACCGCCGGCTGCGGTGAAGACGATCAACGAGGGTGAGTCGATCCGGCTGCACGGAAGCGTGGCCGATGCCGACTGCAACATCCTCCAGGTCCTCTGGCAGGTCTCGGCCGGTTCCCTCGATGACCCGACGTCGCTCGATCCGCTCTACACGGCGCCGGTCCTCGCCGGATGCGAGGGGATGGACGTTGCGGTCACCCTGACCGCGGTCGACGGCTGCGGAGCCTCGGGGAGCGATTCGTTCATCATCCACGTCAACAACGTCAACCACCCACCGGTCCTCGACGTCGGTGGCGAACTCTGCGTCGACGAAGGGAGAACGATCATCCTTCCGGCGAAGGCGTACGATCCGGACGGCGACCATCTGAGCTATCGCTGGACGGCGACCGGTGGGGGTTCGTTCGATGATCCGACCGCGCTCCGGGCCTCCTTCGTCGCTCCCTTGATCGACGCATGCGGAGGGGCCGACGTAGTCCTGACCCTGAGCGCGACCGACCCGTGCGGCGCGACGAGCTGCGGTTCGATCCTCGTCCACGTACGGAACGTCAACAACCCGCCGGTCGTGGACCTCGGACCGGACTTCGCCCTCGATGAGGGCGCGACGATCCGGTTGAGCCCTGTGGTCACAGATCCCGAGTGCGACCGGCTCACGTACTCCTGGAGCGCTAGCAACGGGACCCTGAGCAACCCGATGGCGGCGAATCCGCTCTACACCGCCCCCCTCACCGGTTGCTGCACCGGAGAGGAGGTTACGATCACCCTGACGGTGACCGACCCGTGCGGGCTGAGCGCGACCGACACGGTCGTGGTCTACGTCAAGAACGTGAACAGCGGACCGACGGTCGAACTAGGCCCGGCGATCACCATCAACGAGGGCGATTGCATCAGGCTGACCCCCGTTGTCAGCGATCCGGACGGAGACCCGCTCGTCTGCTCGTGGTCGAGCACGGTCGCCGGACTGAGCGACACGTCCGTCACCAACCCGGTCTTCGCC
>Ga0190334_1000327_pt1 | contig 24852 bp, 21 predicted proteins | sample 48720478_MG_FD_161270 | JGI IMG/M metagenome (GOLD analysis project Ga0190334, IMG submission 161270) | Hydrothermal vent sediment bacterial communities from Southern Trench, Guaymas Basin, Mexico - 4872-04-7-8_MG | ecosystem: Environmental > Aquatic > Marine > Hydrothermal vents > Sediment ... | reverse complement strand
GAAATATTAGAAATTTTTCTTGGATTCTAGTTTATTGTGGGATTGGGGCTATATTTGCTGGTTTCTTATATGGAGAATTTTTTGGAACAGAAGAATTCTTTGGAATAAAACTTGTTCCATTAAAAATTGGAAATTTCACGTTATATAATCCTCTTAACAATATAATGTCAGTACTTTATGTAGCGATATTAATTGGAGTTGTTCAAATTAATTTTGGTTGGTTAATCCAATTTCTCAATTATTGGAGACAAAAAAGGAAATACTTTGCATTTACAGATTCTTTAATGAAAATCATATTGCTATCTGGTGGAACTTATTTAATTTTTGATTATGGATTTGATTTAAAGAGTTGGCTTTCCTATCCTTATCCAATAAATCTTGTCATCATTCCAGGTTTATTTTTAATAATATCAAAACCTTTAGGAAAATTATTTAGAGTGTCATATGTTAAAGAGAGTTCTTTTACAGAGCTTTTTGGAGAAGGATCCATGGAGGCTTTTGAAACTTTCCTTTCAATTTTAAGTAATGTATCTTCTTATACTCGATTGTTGGCTTTAGCCATGGCACATATATCACTGATGATTGCCATTCAAGCCATGATAACATTAATTCCAGAGATTTTCATTGTAAAAGAAATTCTATCAGTTATAGCATTGATTTTTGGAAATGTTGTAGTAATATTATTAGAAGGATTAATAGCATTCTTGAATGCCCTGCGATTACATTTTTATGAATTTTTCTTTAAATTTTACGAAGGTTCTGGAACTGAATTTAGAGTTTTTAGCTTAAAATCCCAATTTTCAAGAATTAAATTCAGGATTGCACCCGAGAAAGATATTTTATCCGAAGAAATTGAGAAAGAAATTGAAACACGATATTTAATTAATGAAATGGATAAAACTAAGAATTATTTATTAAAAAAATATTTTTAATAATTTAATTAATTATTTATAGAACAAAATGTTTGAAATAATTCATGTCTAAAACTGAAACTAATAATTTAAATGCAAATAAAAAGAAAAAAGTTTCTCGAATCGTCTTATTTTTATTCTTGATTTTAGTGTGTTATTTTTTATTTAGCTTTTTTATGGATTTAGGTTCTCACTTTATTGTAGCTTTTCTAACAGTATTATTTATTTTTTTATTTCTTTCGGGGTTAATCTTAAAAGGAAAAGCTCTTTTTTCTCGATTCAAGATAAGGACAATATCACCAAAAATTAATTCTAAGAGTTCAGATAGAAAAAAGGAAGAATATTATGATTTTAAAAGGCAACAAATAAATCTTGATTTTGATTATACGAAAAAAATAATTAGGAAATGCCCAAATTGTGGAATTGTATTACCGAGCTTTGCTAAAAAATGTCCTAATTGTGGATATGAATTTTGACTCAATGATTCATATAAATTATTAATGTTTAATATGTTCTCAACTAAGAACTTAATTAAGGATTTTTGAGAACCAAACATGAATTATAAATAGTTTGAATTAAGGTTTAAACCATTCAAAAAAATAATAACTTTTAGTAAGAGGGTTAGCAATGACAAATTTCTTTCTAACTGTTGTTGCTAATCTCCCTGCTCGGACCATATCCGCAGCTGTTAATTTAGCATCATGAGACAAAACATGAACAATAAATGGAGAATGTTCTAAACCAGGACCTTTTTTATACACTACAAAATCAGCCCCAAATTTAAGACCTGGGCGTGGGATATATCCTTTTTCTCGTAAATCTTCATAAATAATAAATTTTTCTTCAAAATTATTGTGATTTTTTTTAGATATTTCATATAATTCATCAAAAGAGAGATATTTTTCTTTTTTAGGATCATACACGGTAATTTTATCCTTTTTAAGTAAATAACACGCTTCTATTAATGAAAGTTCACTCGGTTTAGCAAAATACTCGCGTTTTGGTTTGTTAATTCCCAATGGAGAACCAAAGAATTTATGTTTTACATACAAGATTGATGCATGCAATGGATCAAAAACAATTACTCTATTATTAATAAACTTCGCTGGAATTTTCTCTGGTAAATCCTCTTCTTTAATGTCATCTAAGGAAATTTTTTCAATCTTTTCACTGCTCATAGTTTTAAAAGTATGCTACATTACTTAAGAAATCTTTTATTAATAATTTTAAAGTTTGAAAGACTTTAATTACTTTAAGAGTTTATAATTCAAAGAAATTATAATACACGCGTTTACATGTAAAAAGTTTTATATTCAAAAATAATATAATCAATTAACTAGAAGAGGTTTTATAAAATGGTCGTGAGAAGAGCAATAAACGCGGGTTCATGGTATGAAGGAGATGCAAATCGTTTAAAGAAATACATGAATTACCTTTTTACAGATAAAGAATATGGTCCCGGTGAAGAACCCAAAACGCTTAATTTAGAAAAGAGAACCATAATTGGTGGGGTTTCACCTCATGCTGGACATAGATATTCTGGTAGATGTGCAGCTCATACATATTTAAATCTTTTTAAAGAGAGAATCCCAGATACGGTAATCATTCTAGGCACGGTCCATACAATGTATCATAAAATAGCTGTTTTTCCTGAAGGTGAATGGGAAACACCTTTAGGTAATTTAAGAGTAGATGACGAATTTACATCCCTATTATTGGAAAATAGTAACGTAATTATCGGTGATTATGATGCTTTTACTGGTTATAACGAGCGAGAACATAATATTGAAATTCAATTACCATTCATAAAATATTGTGCTGGAGATAAAGATGTACAGATAGTTCCTCTCAAACTTGGATTCAGAAGAATTGAACAATTTGATTTATGTGAAAAGATTGCTAAAGATTTAGTATCAACAATAAAAAAAGTTAATAAAGATATAGTAATTGTTGCGTCATCTGATATGATGCATGAAGACGTCTATAATGAGGAATATTTAAAAAAATTCAAAAGAATAGAACAGGATGTTGTTGATACCTTCGTAGAATTAGATCCAAAAAAGTTCTTCAATAAGGCAGTAAACTTGTCCATATGTGGCCCTCAAACAATCACGACAATGATGATTGCGTGTAAATTATTAGGTGCCGTGAAAGCAAAAGCTTTACAACACTATACAAGTTGCGAATCTGAAAAAACATTGGGATACTGCGTGGGATATTTCTCTGGAATCTTGTTAAAAGAATAAAATATATTAAATAATTTCAAAAGAGGCAAAAAAAATAATAATGCCTGACGAAAAAGAGAAATTAGAAGGTTTCATGTCAGAATGGAAAAAAAAAATGGAAAATGGATCTCAACCTTCTTTAATTGGCGAAACTTTGGATAAATTAAAAACTTTAGAAAAAGAAAATATGGATTTGAAAAAGAAAATTGCTGAAAATGCAGAGCTTTTAAAAAAATCTGAAGAATTAATTAAAAGCTATTCAATTGAAAAAGAAAAATTAAAATTAGAGAAGGAAGAATTAAAAACAAATTTTCAAATGAAAATTAACGATTTAGAAAAAAAAAATCAAGAATATAGTGCTAAAATTCGAGATTTAGTAAAATTATTAATAGAGAAAGAAGAAACGGTTAAAACACAAGAAAAACAGATTGATAAATTAATGGATGATATGGCGAAATCTAGTTTAGTAAAACCTGCAATAGATCAGAATATGATAGAAGACCTTAAAAAAGAATTAAATAAAAGAGATTCTAAGATCAGGCAGTTAGAAGAAAAAATGTCTAAATTGGAACAAGAAAATGAAGCACTAAATCAACAACTTGTCGAAAAATTAAAGAGTTTACCAGTTGATTTTGTAGTACCAATTGAAGAATCTGAAAAGCAAGTAATAGAACCATCGCCTCCTGAATCAAGCCCCAAACCATTAGAATTATTAATTCAGGATTTACAATCAGACTTAAATAGACATAAACGAATGATAAAAGTATTGACTCAAGAAAAAGATAAACTTCAAAAAATGTTAATGGAAGGAGGCATTAGCCAACCTTCTGAAGAAATCAATTCTTTAAAGAAAGAAAATGAAAAATTAAGAAAAGATGTCGAAAATTTAAAGAATCAATTGAAAGAAAGTGCAAAAAGCCTTGCTGAAGGAACATTAACTCGCGAATATGAAGAAAAAATAAAAGAATTACAAGTAAAAATAGATGAAAAAAATAAAATCATAGCTGAATTAAAATTAAGTCAACCTACATCTGTCGAGGCTCCAAAAGGACCTATGGCAAATTTAATAGAAGAATTACAAAATACAATTAATAAATTAAAGAAGACTATAAGAGAAAAAGATGAAAAAATTATAGAATTAAATAAAATGCTTTCTTCTCTCTAAAATTTTCTTAATAATTTTTTTACAACCTTTTTAATAAATCGATTAAGTGAAAAAATTATTCAATAATGAGGCATTTACATAATAAATCATGCCTAATTCAAATAATAACAATATGACTAGAATACTTTTCATAGGACATTTAGCCATAGATAGTATTATAAGGTTAAAAAAAGTAAGAAAACCGAGCTTAGGGGGAAGCGTTTCCTTTGGTTCTTTAGCACTTAAAAAGTATACCAAAAATGTAAACGTGAGTATAATTTCAAATTTAGGAAAAAAAAATTTTAATTTAAAATTATTAAAACCTTTTAATAAAAAAGGAATAGATCTTAGTGGAATGATAATGCTAAATACCGATAACACTAATTTCGTCTTAGATTACTTTAATCACGCTCGAGTATTGACTTTAAAATCAAGAAGCCCTAATTTAAACTTCAATGATATTCCTGAAAAATTTTTTCTAAACCCTCCACAGATTATAATCCTTGCTCCTTTATGTAATGAAATTTCTATTGATTATGTGAAAAATGTAATAAAAAGTTTTCCCAATGCTTTAGTTGGCGTGGATTTACAAGGTTTTATTAGAAAAATTGATGAAAATGGACAAGTATTTTATGTTCCAGAGCTTGAAATCATAGAACACGTGAAAGAAATCATAAAATTAATAAGAGATCGGTTAATTTTAAAAGGCTCTGAAATTGAAATGAAGATTTTATCTGGAAAGGAAAACTTGGTCGAAGTAATGCAATATTTTTATGAATTTAATAACCAAGCGATATACATCATGACCTTAGGAGAAAGAGGGTCAATGATAATTAAACAAGATAAAGAAATAATAAAAGTTCCCGCATTTAAACCTAAACGTGTTGCAGATGAAACTGGGGCGGGTGATGTATATTTAGCAATTTTCATGTATGAATATTTTAATTCAAAAAAAACTTGGAAAGATGTTGAAAAAGCAGCCTATCTTGCTTCTGCAGCTGCTTCCTTTTTAATTGAAAAAAAAGGGACAAGTGGTATAAAAAATAAAAGGAAAGTATTGAAGCGCGTATTAAAAAAATGTTATATTAATGAAAATTGTTGAGAAATAATGCATATTAATAGCCATTTTGCCGTTGGAATGATTTTTGCTTCTATTTTAAATTATTTTTATAATTTTTCTATATTTGAATTCATGTTGATTGTAATATTTTCCTTTATTTGTGATTTTGATGTTTTTCTTTCTAAATATGCTAAAAATGGGAACCATAGAATGCTAATTTCTCATTCTGTACTTCCTAGTATTTTAATTATAATTGTTGGAATCATTTTTTCCTTTCAAGTATTAGTTTTTGGAGGAATTGCTTATGCCATTCATATTATTATTGATTCCTTGGATTGGGGTACAAATTTTTTTTATTTCAATAAAAAACCTGTCGGTCCAAAATTGTTGATTAGCAAGGAAGAATTAAGGAATCTAGATTCTTGTCTTTCAAAATATAAGGTAAAGGCATCTTTTTTTGATGAAAAATATTATAAAAATAAAATCTGTTTAATCGTTGAACTATTACTATTCATTTTAATGATGATATTTGTTCTAATATTTGCTTTACAATATGCCTTTTTCATTATCATTTACTTCTTAGGTCTATATTTTCATTTATCTAGACATTTCTACTTAAAAAAAATAGAACGTGGTTCAAAATAATTCGATTTATTTCTTTTTAAATTCAATTTGCCTAATTATTATAAGAAAAACTTATAAAAACTAACCTAACATATAAAACGACATTCAAGAAACGAATTCAATTTTTTATTAAAAAGTGAGAATAATGTCTGAAGAATTTTCATCAAAAGTTAATATCTCCTTAGAAAAAGAAATGATTTTCAAATGTGATTTAGGGGATATAAAAGTAGCTGATTGCTATATAGATGAATCTAATGTTAAAGAAATTGATATGTTGGGGCCAAATCCTACTAAGCTTTTAGGGATGGCAATTCTTGGTTGCCTTAGCGCCAGTTTCATTTTTTGTATTAAAAAAAGAAATTTAACTTTAAATAATTTAAAAGCAGAAGGAACTGTCATAATTAGTAGAAATAATAAGGGTTTTTTAAGAGTTAAAAAAATTGATGTGAAAATTAATACAAAAATTAATTATCCTGAAACACTCAAAAGAGCAAAATTATGTAAAAAAATGTTTGAAAATTATTGTACAATAACGCAATCAGTAAGAAATGGAATAAATGTAAATGTCGATATCTTTCTTAATTAAGATTTTTAAGGAGAAATGTAAGATAAAAACTAGTTCATGTATTTAATCTTGAATGCCATCTTCGGTGATAGAAAAAACAGCTTCTTCTTCTGGCAAATTGGGGGCATCTACTACTTTAGCTACTCGTTGTTCACCTTTTCCTTTTCTCAAAAATATCCTAATTGTAGCACCATGAGCAACTATATTCCCGCCTGTATGTGTTAAAGGATTTCCGTAAAAAACATCAGGCTTGGCTGAAACTTGATTTGTAAAAACGACAGCAATTTCGTCAAATGTTTCAGAAATGCGTAATAAATCATGAATGTGGTTATTTAATACTTGTTGTCGGTTTGCCAATGTTCCTCTTCCTATATATTCGCTTCTGAAATGTCCTATCAAAGAATCCACGATAATTAGTTTGATGTTCTTTTCTTCAATTATTTTTGAAGCTTCTTTTACGAGTAAAATCTGATGATCGCTATTGTAAGCCCTTCCAACGATTATATTTTTCAAGATTTCTTGATAATCAAGATTTTTGGCATTTGCCATTTGTATTATTCTTTCTGGTCTAAAAGTGCCCTCGGTATCAATATATAAAGCACTTCCCTTAAGACCTCCCTCTTCATAATCTAATTGAACATTCACGCACAGTTGATGAGCAAGTTGTGTTTTACCGGTTCTATATTCTCCAAATAATTCTGTAACTGCATGAGTTTCAATCCCTCCTCCTAAAAGATCGTCTAAAGCATGGCTTCCCGTTGTAATCCTCCTTAATGTTCTTCTTTTTTCCCAAACTTCATCGGCAGAGACAAATCCCATTCTTTCTATGTCTTGAGCTGCTTTAATCAGTTTAATTGCGGTTTTTTCTCCAATTCCAGTATCTTCCATTAATGATTGGATGGGATACATTGCTAGTGCTTTAATGGATAAAATTCCCGCATCTTTAAGCTTTTTTAGCGTGGCTTGACCTACACCAGGAATATCATTTAGATCATAGGATTTTTTCCCTTCATTAGATTTTACTTCGCTATCCTCATCCTTATCTGATTTTTTCTTAGCCATCTTTCGCTCTCTTATTTTTGTTTATAAAGAAAGTCTTGTTATGCATTATATCTTTACATTCATATAAAAATTGTAGTAAAAAATGATTTTTTTAAAAAAGAAATTTTTTATTTTATTTTTTTTGTAATTGGGCTTCTTTTCCGCTTCTAGTGATCAATAGCAGTATAATGAATAAAATCACGCACATCAAAAATGTTAATACCGCCATTGCTTGGGGTATCCAAATATAACTCAAGTATAAAAATGGAATGATGAAAATTCCAATTATGATTATGAACATTGGCAATGGCACCGGTTCGCCTTTAATGTCTATGATTAGAGGTATTATTACTAGTATGATTAGTAAAGTCGCTGTCAACCTAAATGCTAATAGTATGTCTAAATTTACCCAAGGTTCTATGCCAAAGTTGTCGGTATAAATATCTGGAAGATAAAAATAGAGGAATACTGTAGTATTTTTTTGAAGAGCTGGATTAGATACCGGAAAAATTGCTGTTAAAATTAACTGAATTATAATTGCTAATATCAAATATAATAATATCTCATTAATCTCTTTTTTACCACGTGAAACATTCCATAAATCTCTTATTAAGCAAATGCACCATAGAATGAAAAGCACCAAATAAATCCCTAAAACATCGAAATCAAGAAACCAGAGATAGTTAATGGGACCAAGTGCAGCAATATATGCCAAATTTGCATATCTCTCATTTCTTTTAAACAGGTCAAACCCTAAAAAAACCGCAAAAATAATCAGTAGGGAGACCAATATGAGGATTGAATTAATATCAAAAGCTACCACGGCTAAACCTTCCTTTTTTTATTTTAATCTTTAAATTTTTATTATTAATATACATTTACTTTTTTAAATTTTTAATTATTTTTCAAGATAAAAAATGAAATTTTTAAATAAATTCTTAAGAGTGCTTAAATTTAAAATTTGGATATAAGTTTCGAAAGTTCGGCAATAATTTCTTTAGATTTTTTTAAGTCATTAGATTCCGCAGATAACAAAATAGCATCTCGATTTAAATCAGCTTTAATACACACGTGAACGCCATCACCAATTATCTTTAACTCGTTAATAATATCTTGATATTTAAAGCCATATTCATTAGCAAATTCTATTAATTTATTATGAATCACGCTCATTATATCCGAGTGGACTGGTATGTTTTTATTTACTTTTATTCCTTTGGGAAAACCTTTAGTTAAGGAGCTAATTAAATCATTCTCTTTTGCCATTATTTCAAGAATTTTTAGTAAAATAAAATTACCATCTGAAAATGGAGAATATTGAGGAAAATAGAATTTTAGGGTATCTGCAGCCCCAAAACAAGCCCTTAATTCTCTAATTTGCCTAGAAATCTCTCCAGGAAGATTCTCCACATATTTGATTTTAAAACCATTTTCTTCCAAAAACTCTTTAGCAACAGTTGAAAGTGATGGTGTTGTAACTATTGGATTAGCTTTAGAATTTTGTATCCTTTCATCATACAAGACAAATAACATGAAAAGATCTTCATACGAGATTTCTAGACCATTTTCATCCAATATCAAAATTCTTGAACCATCAACATCAAAACAAACTCCTAAATGACTTTTAGAGGCTTTTACTATTTCTGCTGTATTTCTAATTGTATTTATACTTGGTACAGGAATCTGAGATCTTTCTTTATAATGAGTGTTTAAAGCAATAACTTCAATTCCTATATCATTTAGTAAAAGTGGAGTTATTTTTCCAGTTGGTCCATAAGAGCAATCAACAACTATTTTAAGAGAGGATTTTTTAATTTTTTTTTTATTTACAAATTGTTGTAATGATTTAATATAAACATCCTGGGTTTGAGGAATAGCTATTATTTGCCCAATTTTACTTGGTTCAACACGTCTAACCTTTTGAGGATAATTATTGAAAGCATTAATGATCTTTTTAATTTCTGAAGGTGAATATTCAATTCCACTAGCATCAACAAAACGTATACCAACATCTTCACTATAAAGATGTCCTCCTGAAAAATATACTCCTCCAGATGCGCCAAATCTACGGATGGTAAATTGTAAAAGGGGATATGTGCAATCACTTAAATTTAATAAATTTACTCCAGTACTCATTACTCCAGATGTATAACCTCTCTTCAACATCCGACTGTCGTTATGATAATCTCTGCCGATGACAATTGTTTCATCAACTTTAAATGTACTGCCATGTATTGATCCTATCGATGAAGCAATCTCGGGTGTAAAGATATAATTAGCACGTCCTATAATTCTACCATTCTTATATAATTTATTTAAATTTTGAGCCATAATTTTAATTTATTAACCATTTATAAATATCTATCATTTAAATTTTAAATTAAGTTTATTGATAAATAAATATTTTCTAAATAAATATCAATAAAAAATAATTCTAAAAATATTAATTAATAAAACATTTTGAATTATTTGAATTATAAAATAATTTGAATTTTAATAATTATGTCTAAGATATTAGGATATTTTAATTTAGTGTTGCATTCTCACTTGCCATGGGTATTAAATTATGGTGTATGGCCACATGGAACTTCTTGGTTGAATGAAGCTGCTTCAGAAACATACATCCCTCTATTACAAGAATTATATAAATTAGTGGATGATGGATATAAACCAAAATTAACTTTAGGTCTTACTCCTGTATTATGTGAGATGTTGAGACATCCTGCCTTTAAAGAAGAATTCGTGAAGTATCTTGATGAAAGAATTGAAGCTGCAATGGTTGATCGTGAAGATTTCATCAAGAAAGGCTATGGAAAGGAGAGGATTAGACTTACAGAATGGTGGGAAGAATTCTACATTCGTGTAAAAGAAGATTATTTAAAATTATTTAATAAAGACATTGTTGGAGCATTTAAAAAATTACAAGATGATGGTCTATTAGATATTATAACTTGCGGAGCAACTCATGGTTATTCTCCACTTCTTTCAAGAGAATCTTCTATCAATGCACAATTTAAAGTTGCTGTTGAAAATTATAAGAAACATTTTGGTAGAGCTCCAATTGGCGTATGGTTACCCGAATGTGCTTACCGTCCAAGTTATCGGTGGAAAAATCCAATTACTAGAGAAGAGTATGAACGGTATGGTATTGAATACTTTTTAGCAAAAAATGGGCTAAGATATTTTTTCATAGATACTGCATTATTATTAGGAGGCAAATCTCAAGGAGTTTATGCAGCTAGATTTCCTTTATTAAAAGAGTTATGGAAACAATTTGCAGAGCAATATGAAGAAGTTCATGTTTCATTTGAAAAATCACCTTATGAAGTTTATCTAGTCGCAACTGGCCCAGAAACAGATGCACCCGTGGCATTTTTTACTAGAGATGAAAAAACAGGAATTGTAGTTTGGTCTGGAGAACATGGTTATCCAGGGTGTGCAGAATATTTAGAATTTCATAAAAAACATTGGCCTTCAGGATTACGCTATTGGAAAGTTACTAGTCCTAAAATTGATTTAGGAGAGAAAATGTTATATTGGCCCGATGATGTACCTTCTAAATTAGATGAAAATGCTAGCCATTATCTTTCATTACTAAAAGACATTTTAACAGGTTATAGGAATAAATTCAATAATACTGGGATAGTAGTTGCACCTTATGATTGTGAATTATTTGGTCATTGGTGGTTTGAAGGCAATTGGTGGCTAGCTAGAATCTTGAGATGGATAGAAGATGATCCTGAGATAGAATTAATCAATTCACGCCATTATTTAGAAATAAATCCTCCAAATAAGGTTGTACAAATCATAGAAGGAAGTTGGGGTCAAGGTTCGAGTCATTGGGTATGGTTAAATCAATGGACAACGTGGACATGGGAAAAAATTTATGATTGTGAATCAAAATCAGAAGAAATTATTACAAAATATATCAATTCTAATAATTCGGAATTAAAAAGAATTTTAAAGCAATTAGCCAGAGAACTTTTATTATTAGAAAGCAGTGATTGGCAATTTCTAATTACTACATGGTCAGCTAGAGACTATGCAGAAAATCGTGTTGCTTTGCATTATGAAAATTTTACTCGATTATATGAACTAGCTGAAAAAGTAGCAAATGGTGGTACCTTAAATGAAGGTGAAAGAAATTTCATTCAGACTCTTGAGACTAATGATGGTTTATTTGAAGAAATTGATTTAAATGCTTTTGTTAAGTTGTAAAAAATTATTTTATTTTAAAAAAATCATACTTTTTCTCCTAAATTCAACGTTTTATCTCTTAATTCAACATCATCATTTACTTTACAATTCGGGCCAATTACTACATTTTGCAGGCTCACATTATTTCCAATTTCACAATTATCACATATAATAGACTCTATTATCTTACATCCAGCACCAATATTATTATAATCCCAGATAACACTTTTTTCAATGATGGAATCTTCTCCAATCTTTACATGATTCCCTATGGATGTTAATTGTTTTATTTGGACCTTATTTCCAAGTTCTACATATTCACCAAAACAAGTAGGTTTTTCAATTACTACATCTTGACCGCTACTAATAATTCCCATTACAAAAATTTGATCGTATTCTTCACCATTGGGGGTTATTGGCCAAGCATATTTTCTCAATAAATCCCAATTAGCCCACATGTAAGTTTGGGCATTACCACAATCTAACCAGTAATAATTCTTTACAAAACCATATAAATCATAGTTATTTTCTAATAAAAAGGGAAAAACATCACCACCAAAATCCATTAAATCTGTTTCTTTTAGGATATCTCCAATTTCTCTATTAAAACAATAAATACCCGTATTAATCACGTTTGTGTGCAAGTATAAATCTGTTCTTTGGGCGATACTGCTCAAATACAATTCCATTGGAGCGGGTTTTTCTAAAAAGAGATATATTTTATAATTATTATCTAATAATACTACTCCATATTGACTTGTATGGCTTTCAACAGTTTTCATGGATATAGTAGCAATCCCTTCTTTTTCCTTGTGGAACTCCATGAATTCTTTCATTGGTAGATTCGTTACGATATCGGCCATACTCACAACAACTTGTTTGGAATCCAATCTATCCGATAATAATCTATATGCATCCGCGGTCCCTTTACTTTCTTGCACTACACATTCTAATTCTACATCTCCTAATTTGTCTTTTGTCCAAGTTTCTTCAATATATTTTTTTAATTTTTCTCCCTTGTATGCTAATGCTAAAAAAATTTGCTTTATATCAGCATATATTAAGTGAGCAATGGCATAGTCTACCATTGGCTTATTCGTGACTTTAACTAATGGTTTTGGTATCAGAGATGTGAGTGGCATTAATCTAGAACCCTTGCCACCAGCTAATATAATTGCAGACCATTCTTTCAAGGTAATTTTCTCACTATTATTATGAAATATTCTACAATCTCTTGTAGGTTTATATTTATTTATTTTTTAATTTAAAAGTTGTTTTATTAATTTATAAAACAATTTGGAATTTATTTTTTATTTAGAAACTTTTGAATAGCATTTCGGAGTTCTCTAGCAGCTAAATTAGGCGATTTTCTAGCCACTCGCATGTCATCTGCCATTTCAGCTCCACCAATTATTTCATGAGGAATAATATCTCCAAACATGTGAAAATTTGCATCATATCCATATGGGCAACTATTAAAAATGATATTTCTATTTCTTTCAACATTTATCTCATCTAAAGCATGAAATACAATTTTTAGAGAATTAGCTAAATCATTAAATTGATTTATTTTCAATTGCGTAAATCTTCTCACGTGCTCATTTGGATGAAATCTAATATGATAATTTCTAATGGGACTACCTGTCAAATAAAATGTCCAATATTCGGTTTTTAGGATTACTCTTTCAGAATTACCATGAGAAGTACTACATAAATGACAATTATTTCCCATTTCCTTAAATGCTCTTAAATATCCCTCTAAACGCAGACCATGACCATCTCCATTAAGATCGATATAAACTTGCCCATGAATGCGCGGTTGTGATCCTCCAACTTTCGTACCTATATTAAAGAAAGGATTAACAGGAATATCATAATAATCTTTATCTATTGCTTCTAAGACACAATATAAGATGGCTTCTTTCATTGATAAAAATATTCCTGAGAGTACATCTTCAGGGATTAAATCAAAGCAAAATGAAGGGTAAAAATTTCTAGAAATTGTAACTAAATTGATTCCTCTAGCTAACTTCAAATGAGAAGGTAATTTTTTAGAGATAATTTTTTCAATTTCAGGATCTACTACTCGAGCCATTGAAGGATAGCGATTTATCAAGGTTATAGCCTTACAAGTATCCGGTAATTTTTGGATTCTATGTGGTTTGTCATGAAATGGATTATCTCGTCTTTTTTCATCTTCCATAATTATGATTGTAAAACCATCACCAATTAAAGAACCCGTTTTTTCATCGTAAATCGGATGACCTTCAGTAACAGCTTTAAATACATCCACATAATCATTGAAATCTATTTCAGAACATTTAATATTCATTAATTTTTTTTTTAATTCGTCAAATCCTTTCGGTCGTTTACCCCTTATTGGTGAGATGTATGCATAATGACCATAAAATCTTTTTTTATGCTCGTCCAAGCCAAATTCGCTTGTTGTAATGCTTATAGTTGAGAGAGGGTCCCATCTCTTAAGAGGGATGTCATAAATGTTACTAAAATTATCATTATTAATAATTCCCCATTCCATGAATTTAGGTTTGTATTCATTATCACTAGAAGTCATGATTAAGAAAATCTTCTTGGACAGCTTTTTGTATATTATTAATTAATTAAGTTTACATTAATTAAGAATATTTGAAATGAATAATTTTTTTTTGTAAAATGGACAAATCTGCATAATCTTTTATTTTTAAATTTTTTTATTAATATAGAAAAAAGTTTGAACAAATTTAGAATGTTTAAAATTAAAAATATTTTTTTAAAAAATTTTGAAATTAAAAAAAAGAAATAAGAAAAAAATACGAATAATTAATTATTTAGTGTTCCAATCGCCTAACTATCTTATAAGTTTTAAAGAGACGTATTGGTTCAGAATTTTCATTAACAATATCATAGGGAATTCGAACATATTTTTCTTCATCGAGTTTTTCAATATGATTTTCATTGACATTTGATATTTCTACTGCTTGTTTCAATTCTTTCATTAAAAAATCTCGAACTGCACATCTTATTAATTCTGATCTAGATGGATAAATTCCTTTTTCTCCAACTAATTTATTTATAGCTTCAATATAATTTTCAGGAACATTCACGGTAACAATTTTCATTATATCACATTTATCTTATATAATTTGAATTAATTTAATAAATTGGTTAAATTCAGCGGATTTCTCGCTGAAAGCGTTGTCTTATTCTTAAATTTTTTTATATGATTATTTATTATGATATAATATATAAACCTTTTTTTTCAACGGATTAATACTTACAAAAAATTAAATTTTGCCAGAATCAAGAAATCTATAATATTTTTTAAGTATTTTTCGTATAAATCCATAATTTAAGAGTTTTAAGCCTTTTGGGAAATTTTAAACTTTTTTTTCTTAATATTTAAAAATTGAATGCATGTTTTTAAGATCAATCTTATAAAAAAGTTTATTATTCGTTCAATTAATATAAAAAATTTTCAAAAATAATTTCAATTTCCTATTTTTCATGGGAATATTTTGAAAACGTTAATACGTAAAGATCTAATTTGTTGATGGGGATATTTAATATATTTTCTTCTGATTTGTGTAAAAAGATATATTAATCTTTAAAGATTAAAAAATTCTTAATATTCTAAATATTAAACATCAAAATTTTCATTATATAATTTAAATATAAATCTATATTTAATTAAATGGGTATAAATCAAAAATAAATAAATTTATAAAATGAATAACGCTAAAAATATTTAAATATAAGAATTATTGATTTAAATAGCGATTTGTTATAAAGATTTATTATTGCTCTTTAACATTGCTCAATTTTATTAAAATAAATTTTTATATTTGTAGTATTGATATTATTATAGTAAGATTTAACGAAACTTTAAAGGTAAAAGTTCTTGTCCGAAGAAAAATTGTTTGAAATCTTTAAAAATAATATTAATTTTCAAGTTGATGGGTTCCTTGTAAATGAATTAACAAGTTTGCAAGAAAAAATAATAGATGACGCTACATTCATATTTAAAGATAATATTATTGGGGAACTGAAAGTTTTTGGTGGAAATATTAAGAAAAATGAGGATAAATATAAAGAATTAAAAGAAAATATTGAATCTGAAATAGAAAAGGAAAAATATAAGGTAATCAAAAAAGATTTAAAAGAATATTTAAAATTATTACCAGAATTAATCTTAAAAACTTGTGTTGCAGAAATTCCCGTTAAAGAACTTCCATGGGAAGATGTGATATTTAGAACAATACCAAGAATTCTTCGAAAAGATACAGTAAAAATTTTTCCCAATAAAATAGCATATTATGGTTATATTAAGTGCAAGATAAATAAGAGCATATTATTTGGAAGAATTAATGGACAAGATCCTTTTTTTGCTCCACTACAGCGAGAATTAGACTTAAAAGGTGCCGAACCAAATAATGCAGGAGAAGTTTCTCTAACTCGAGATTTCCAATATGTTGATGCAATTATGAAAGCTATTGACGATCCTCTAATAAAATTACAATTATCAGTTTATGAGGAAAAAAGTTCTAAGAAAGGCGATGCTATTTGTGATTATCTGAATCAAGATGGTGAATTATTAGGTTCAATGTCAAAATTAAAGACCAATATTGATGTAGGAGCGTCTAACTCAGGCGTAATAATAAATGCGATTGCAATTCCAAGTGATAACAATAATACAACGCTCGTAATTGTATTAAATGATGAAAATATTGATGATAAATATTTAAATTGTTTTGAAGCATTCTTGAAATTCTCAACAACATTGTGCCAAATGATTTCACAACAAGGTACAACACCAATGACAGAGCAAATAATGCAAGATTCTTCAATAACGGCTAATATTTCCACAGAACCCACAGGTCAACCAGATGTTAAAGTTTGGACCGCTGAAGAACTAGCTAAGGAAGCACAAAAAAGGTTGCATGGTCAACCGAACATTCCTGTATGGACTGAGGAAGAATTGGCAAAAATAGCACAAGAAAGACAAGCAAGTCTTCCAGAAGGTTTAGAGATGTGGACTGAAGAAGAATTATTAAAGTTAGCAGAAGAAAGAGAATCAGCAGAATTAAATTTGCCAAAATGGGAAGAACAAGACTTACCAGAATGTAAGAACTGCGGCTATGCTTTACGACCTGGTTGGGCACGGTGTCCCATATGCAATACACCAGTAGAAAATAAAACAGATGATAATAATGATAATACTGAAAATTAAGTTAATAAAATCCTAATTTTTAATTAAATTTTTATGTTCTAATAATTAACTTGAACTTCTTTTAACTTTTATAAAATAGAATTACAAAATGATTATTAATTATTATTAATACTATTTTCAGTAAAATATAAAAAAGGGTTTTTGCGATAATCCAAACTTTTTTTAATCATTTTTTATTTTCAAGCTTATAGAATCAAAGCCTTGGGAAAAATCATTGTTAACAACAATATTTCTTCTTAAAAGCAAGAACTTGGATAAATTAAGCAATTTTGATGTTTATAGTTATCCAAATGATATTCTAAAAGGAAAGAACAAAGATTTCATTAAAGAGATTATAATTGGGCATGAAAAAGAAGTTCAGAAAATAAAAAATCATAATAATTTAAATAATATTAAAAAAACTGAGAAAAAAGCTCCTTGTAATGAGGATTATAAGTTAGATCAGCCCATTCCCCAAATTATTAATGATAAGAACATATATACTCTCTGCATTAACAATGAAATGATAATTGGGTTAATTTTTGAAAAAGATGATAATCCTTGTGATTATAGAGATATCTTTATAGAATTATCAAATGAAATGTTAAATAATGAAAATTTTTATTCTTTTGATGATGAAACTGATATAGAGAATTTCTTGATTTCTCTTTTTATTGATATTAGAAGGTATGGCGATGAATATATTGAAAAAAAGCCTTTATATCTCTTTAAATCGATTGGATTTTTCATAAAAGTATTTTTATTTGGAATTGATGGAGTTGGCAAAACTTCATTTGTTAAAAGGGTAAAAACTGGAGAATATGTTGATAATTATTTTGCGCCAACAAGAACTTTTAATATAGAATATGTAGATAAGCAACAAGGTCAATTAGCTTTTTGGGATATGCCTGGGCAACGATTATTCAGAGAAAAATGGTTAAAAGGTATCCAAGAATCAAATATCTTAATTTATATGATAGATATAGCAAATCAATTGAGATTTAATGAAGCTAAGAATGAATTATGGGAAATGTTAAGAAGAAAAGAATTGAACGGGATTCCTTTAATAATTGCTGGAAATAAAGTGGATTTAATTGAAGATGTGGTTATAAATGGTAAAGAAAAGCAATTGACAACGATAGAAAAAGAAATAATCGAATATTTTAATCTTAATAAAATTAAAGATAGAGAATGGGAATTAATACTTACATCAGTTAAGACAAATTATAATATAGAAAAAGTCATAGATACAATTATTAATCTTACAAGGTAATTATATTTGAATAATCCTCCTTTTCTAAGATAAAATAATAAGGAAATTAATATCATTTTAGGAAATATCTAATATAATTTAAACAGAAAGAACAAATAAATATTAACTCTTAACATATAATATATATATAACTTATTATTATATAAGTTAAAAATAGTAATTGGTTGAATTATTTCATGTTTAAACATCTTAAAAAGGAATTAACTATTAATATCGATGAAAAAGAAGGTCATCTTTACTTAGGAGATAAGAAAAAAGAATTACGCTTAGTCATGCTACGCCCTTATGAAATTATCGAATTTTGTGAGTTTGCTGGTACAAATGCAGAAGATATTTTAATCTGGGTGGGTAAGACTCTAGGTAAAACATTTATGGAAAAATTTTTCTATAACAAAGATTGGAGTCCGGTACCACTTAAAATTAAAAAAGAAGTATATTTAGGTACACTTGAAGCTTTAATTTTATTGGGTTATGGAGCAATTACAGGAATTTTTAAGAAAGATCACGTTATTATCAATGTTTATGAATCTCTATCAAAAGAAGAAAAAGAAAATATAATGGCAAAAAATTTATGTTTAATTTATTTAGGAATATTTACTGGAATTTTTGACGTTTTAGGTATTGAAACTGAGGGGAAAGAAATTGAATGCGTTCTAACAGGCGGGGATAAATGCACTTTTAAATTAGATTTTGTAGGAATTGAACTCGATGACTCACTTGTTGATGAAGATATTTCTGATAAAGCAGTAGAAGATTTTCTTTCTTCTTTATAATTATTTTTTCCTGTATTCACTTCTTTCTTTATTTTTAAAATGTTTCTTTTAAGTTTTCTTGATTTTTAATTGAAAAATTTAAAATATTAAAATTAAATGTTTGAAAGCAATGAATATTTAATTTTATGCACTCTCAAATGATATAAATTGAAAATTTTGCTCTAATCATATCATTCTTCTGATAAATTTATTGTGTGAAATTTCACACTTATTTCTTATTAGAATATTTTAATTTTACATTTTGTAATATAATAGTCAATTATTAAATGTTCAAAATTATTACCTAAATGGTAAATCTAAATTTTAAAATAAGACCAAATATATTTCTAATTATATATTATGCAAACACTTATTTTTAAAAAATAATATACCATACAAATAAACGTGAAAAATATGAGCAGAAAAGGCGCAAGAATAAAAATTGATTCTTATAAGGGGCCACTCGGTGTTATAAAGGGTTTTGAATTTACTGCTGGAAAAGTTGTCTATGGGGAGGAAGAAGAATGGGAACCAATAGGTCCAACACCAAGGCCACACATACCTACATTGAGACACTGGTTTTTTAAATTAATGGAACGATACAAACCTTATTACATGCCAATATGTGATATGTGTTGCCTATGCACGTTCGGGAAATGCAATTTATCAAAGGGTAGAACTGGTGCTTGCGGAATAAACATGGAAACCCAACAAGCGAGAATGGTAGAAATTGCTTGTTGTATTGGAGCTGCTTGCCATTCCGCACATGGAGATCATCTTCTTCATTGGTTAAAAGAAAAATATGGCAATGTTCCAATCAACTTTGGGAATAATATTGCTGTAGAAATGCCTCTAACTAGATTAATAGTTGGTCTAAAACCGGAAACATTAGAAGATTTAGAAGAAGCAATGGAATGGGTACATTATACGATCACACATCTTTTAGCTGCTGGACATACAGGACAAGAGTCGAGTTACCTTGATTATGAAGCAAAAAGTTTTTTAGCAGGATTAGCAGATTCGGTGGGAATGGAAATTTCTGATGCCGTTCAGATTGCCGCCTATGGATTTCCAATGGGCGAAGCAGATGTACCATTAGTAGAATTGGGAATGGGTACATTAGATACTGAAAATAAAGCAACAATTTTGATGATTGGGCATAATGTCGCTCCGGGTGTTGAGCTTGTAGATTATATCAGAGAAAAAGGTTTAGAAGATAAAGTAGACGTGGGTGCAATTTGTTGTACTGCGATAGATTTAACTAGATATTTTTCAGGGGCTAAAATAGTAGGTTCATTATCTCGGCAAATGTTCTTCATCCGTTCTGGATTAGCAGATGTAGTAATGGTTGATGAGCAATGTGTTAATTTACGTAGTTTTGAACAAGCAAAGTTGGTAAATGCCCCCTTTATTGCAACTAATGAAAAAAATATGGGAGGTCTTCCAAATAGGACAAATGATCCCGTAGAGGAAATTGTTGAAGATTTAGTTAACGGAAAAGAAAAAGGTGTATTGATACTAAATCCCATAAAAGCAGGACAAGTAGCGGTTGAAACTGCCATTAAAGTTAGACCTATAAGAAAAGGGAAAAGTGGCATACCAGATAAAGAAGGCTGCATAACTATGGCATATAATTGTAATGGATGCGGTAATTGTCAAAGAAATTGTCCAAATGATTTACCTATTGTTGAGGGTATAGCAAAGGTAAAGGAAGGCGATTTTTCATTAATGGCAGAAATATTTGATTCTTGTCTAGATTGTGGAAGATGTGAAGCTGAATGTAAGAAAAATGTTTCACCTCTTACTTTAATTATGTATGCTGGAAGAGAAAAGATTCGCAATGAGAAATTTAAAATTAGAGTAGGAAGAGGTCCGGTTCAAGATACAGAAATTAGAAATGTAGGCGCTCCTCTTGTCTTAGGAGAAATTCCTGGAATTGTTGCTATAATTGGATGTGCTAATTATGCAAAAGAGATCCAAGAATTGTATTTAATGGCGGAAGAATTTTGTACTCGAAATTATATTGTAGTTGTTTCTGGATGTGGAGCAATGGATATCGGGCTTGTAAAAAATGAAGAGGGAAAAACATTATATGAGAGATTTCCTGGAGATTTCGATAGAGGTGGCTTAGTAAATGTAGGATCTTGTGTATCTAATCCTCATATTACAGGAGCAGCATGTAAAGTAGCAAATATATTTGCTCGAAGGCCATTACGAGGTAATTTTGAAGAAATTTCAGACTATATATTAAATAGAGTTGGTGCTGTAGGTGTAGCATGGGGTGCAATGTCCCAAAAAGCTGCAAGTATCGCTAGTTCGGCTAACAGTTTAGGAATTCCCGCAGTTTTAGGACCTCATTCTGCAGAATATAGAAGAATGTATATAGGTCGTACTGATGATGAAGAAACTTGGAAAGTATATAATGCAAGAGACGGGACTAGTGGACATTTAATAGCTCCTTCTCCAGAACATCTATTAGTAACTGCTGAAACAATAGAAGAGGCAATTTGCCTTGTGGCAAAATTAGCTATTAGACCCGCTGATAATTCAAAAGGTAGAATGATAAAGGTATCTCACTGGATTGATCTTGAACGCAAGTATAAGGGAGTAGATCTACCAGCAGATTTAGATAGATATATTCGAGTCGAAGCAGATATCCCAATTAGCATGAAGAGTGAAATTTTAGAATTCTTAAAGGAAAAAGGCTGGGAACCAAGAGAAATAATTGATCCAACATTAGTAAAAAGATTATGCCGAAAATAATTTTTCAATTTTTTTTTATCTATTTTATTTTATGCTAAACAAGACAGATCTAATATATTTAATTTGTTTTAATAAAAGATGATTAATAATGGTTGACAAGCAAATATTAAATATCCAGAAATTATGTGAACATTGGGCTTCTCATAATGATAAGCATGTTGAAGGGTTTAAGAAATGGAGAGATGTTGCTGAACAAAAGGGTTTAAAAGAAATTGTTTCAGATTTAAACAAAGCAATAGATATGATGAATGAATGTACTAAATATTTATTATCAGCAAGGGATGAATTGAAAAGAATTAGCAATAAATAATGATATTAATTGATATATCTTTCTTATATCTACAATAATCATTAAAATTAAGAGAAGCAAACAAAATAATATTTATATTTTTACAGAAATAGGTTTATTAATGGTAGTAATTCTCTCCTGAAATATTCAAGTTTATCGTACATCAGATCAGGATTTTCTGAAAGCAACCAGAGATATACTGGGATGTTTAATTTAGAATACTCAAATAATTTTTCACCTCGAATTGTAAAACCATTCAAGGGAAAATCTAAAGTAATAGTTGATTCTCTTATGAGTCCAATGGAATGGTGAAAATTTGAAAGGGTTTGCAATATTAAAGCAGTGTTATTTAATAATGACTCATCCACATCAGAATCAGTATAAGAACCAAAAATTAAGCCTTCCATTGAGATAATGCTTGCGGCTTTTCCTTGAATGCTTTTCGTGAAATCTTCTAAAATATGTTCTATGATATCAGAAGTATCGCTAACCTTTTTTAAAGCTATGCTAAACATCCTCATTATAGTCTCTTTTTGATATATTGTAGTATCAGCAAAATCAATGTTGAATTCTTCAAATTCACTCGTTACTTGATTGAATTTGTTCTTTATTGTTAAAACATTGTTTTGCCATTCTTGAGTAGACCTAAAATCTTGATCACTCTTACTTAAAACAATTACAATTGGAGGAAATTCATTTAGCTCCTTTAATGTTTTTAATACTTGGCGATAATAATTAGCAGATTCAGCAAATCTATTAGAATCTTGTGTATCTATTACATATAGTACCAAATCTACTTCAGTAAAGAATAATTCAGGTCTATTAAAATATAACTTCTCTCTATACTGAATTTGTCCTCCTAGATCCCAACTAATAATTGGATAACCAAAAAAATCCAATTTTTCTCGTTTCACGCCCCTTGTTGGTAATAATGATTTAATAATAGAAAATTTATCTTGTAAAACCGATAGTATGGATGTTTTTCCTCCATTATCCAGACCTATTAATAATATTTTTTTATGAGTCTTTATTTGTTCTTTTACTGCATTTACTACCACTTTTGAAACTTGAGCCCATTTTTTTAATATTTGAGTGGGAATTTCCTTTATTTCAGGCAGATTATCTATATCTAAATTCGCTAAATCTTTAATCGTCTTAATATTATTTTTGATTAATTTTTCTGAAGATATTTTATCAATCCCTATTAATGCTTCTGGTTTTAATTTAAGGACTTCACTAATTTCATCAAACACTACTGAGCTTTTGAAGAAATCTTTTATATTCATGTTCTTAGAGTTATTTTTTATCATGATACATCGGATTTTATTTTACAATATTTAAGTCTATATAATGTTAATTTTCCAAATTAAAAAGTTTTTATTAATTATGAAAATTCTGATTAATAAAAATTTGGTTTTGTAAAATAAAATAATTATTTATTCTTTTTAATATATATATCAAATAGGGTAAAAAAAGAATCTTTAGAAATAATCTTAAGGTATGTAAAAGTTGTCAGAAAGATTACCAGAAAATATCGTTTTATGTATCGACACTTCACGATCGATGTTCAGAACTGATTATCAACCTAATAGGTTCAAAGCTAGCATTAATGCTATAAAGAAATTAATCAACGAAAGGTTTAACGCTGATCCGATGACGTTCTTTTCTATAGTTAGGTTTTCCGATAAAGCTAAGAAATTAATTGATTTTACGAATTCTAAAGAAGATTTATTTCGAGTTTTAGATTCTTTAAAAATTTCAGGTAATTCAGCGATAGGAGAAGCATTAGGTATAGCTATTAAGATGATAATCATTGAATTGCGTAAAATTCAAGCGAAACCTCCCAGGATTCTCGTTGTTACTGATGGAAATTATCAGAAAAATTCAGTAGATCCGTTAAAAATGGCTCGATTAGCACAAAATTTAAGGATAAAAATTGATACATTTAGATTGGGAGATTACGATTCAATTAATATTTTAAAAAGAATGAGTGACTTAACCGGTGGAAAATATTATTATAATAATGATGCAAATTCTTTAATGAGAGCAGCTATGGATTTAGCAAATTCTAATATAAAAACTTATGGTGAAAGTGAAGAATCGCCAATAGAAAATCCAATGTTTTTGCGTCAAATTGCTGCTGATCTCTTAAGAGTTCAAGATTTAACTAAAGATCAAGAACAACGACTTTTACAAATAAGAGGTTTAGCTAATTATAAAAAATGTTCTATATGTTTTTCTGACACGAACCCCTTCACAAAAAGTTCCTTTTATGTTAGTGGTCGTTATTGTCCTAACTGCCAAACACCATTTCACATTCATTGTTTAGCAAATTGGGCAGAATATCAAAAAGATTCTAATTTAAAAAAAGCAGGCGTGGTTCGTTGCCCTCATTGCTTTTATTTATTGAAAATTCCATTGGAAATAACTCAACTTCAAAAATTAAAATTGTTGAGCAAAAAGCGGGGAGTTAAACCAGAATCTGAAGAAGGTCCTAAAATTTTTGAAGCAAAAAAAATTAATTTTGAAGATTTAGATACAAATGCTATTTTTAGTTCCTGTCCTGTATGTAATTTAATTTTTGAAGAAGGACAAAAAATTGTAAAATGTGGAAATTGTGGTACTCATTACCATGATTATTGCTTCTTAAAGTTAGAGAATGGAATTTGTAAAAATTGTGGAGTAAAACTCAAATTAAATGAATAGGCAATGCATTTAAATTTAAAAATTCATTGCTAATTTAAAATGCATTAATTTTATTTTCATTTATTGAAATTTTCTATTGAAAAAGATGCTTTAATA